>Ga0207060_10152_pt1 | contig 26095 bp, 18 predicted proteins | sample Alteio_BWMinCont_30_FD_153270 | JGI IMG/M metagenome (GOLD analysis project Ga0207060, IMG submission 153270) | Enriched cells from forest soil in Barre Woods Harvard Forest LTER site, Petersham, Massachusetts, United States -... | ecosystem: Environmental > Terrestrial > Soil > Temperate forest >...
CCCGCGCGCTTTCGCGGGTGACTTCGCCTCCGTTCGCATTGGCGTAGGGAACCTCGACGCTTGCCGCGAGACGGAGCTCGGGCAACTCGGTCACCCAATCGCAAAAGGAAAATCCCTGCTGAAAATTGAACCCAGTATTCCAGCCGTGTCCGAAAGGAAGATTGTCCGATGCATGGTAGCGAAGGGGACCGGTCTGGACGCGCTCCAGAATTTCGCCGAACCGCTGTTGTTGCTGCCAGATGCGAGGTTGCTTGGATCCGACGAGATAGAGCTTTTCATTGAGACCGTCAGCGATCCAGGGACAGTGGAGATCGAGCGCCGCGTGCAGGTGTCCTTGCGACCAGGTGGGAAGCAAGGCACGAAGGGCGGCGGTTTCCCGGTAGAGATTGTGCTGGTCGTAGTCGCGATTGTGGTCGCGGGGGTGGCGGTGCTTTCCCTGGTCACCGTTCTCGACGCCGTCCTTATCCATGAAAGGAACGAAGAGGAACTCGGTTCGCTGCCGGAGGCGAAGGGCCTCGGGATCATCCGAGAGGACGTAGGCGATGAGGCCCTCCATGGTATAGCTGCCCATGGTTTCGCAGCTATGGTGGCGGGCGGTGATGACGACCCGATGCTCCGGCGTCCCGCCGGGGCAGCCGAGCCATAGGGTCTCGACGGGGCGGCCTTGGCGGGAGAAACCTAAATTCCCATTTTCTACCAGTGATCGGTTGGTGCCGAGGCTGTTTAGAAAGGCGCACCAGTCTGCGCCGGTGTAGGGGATGGTCAAAGAAAACAGGGTGATTTTTTCGTCCGGACCAAAGGTATAAACGAAGGAATTTCCCTCTAGAACGCCTTGTCCGAGCCATGCCCAGGTCAGGCCGTTGTTGGTGCTGACCGCCGGACCGCGCGCGGTGAAAACGCGACTGCCGGTGAAGTTAAAACGAACTCTTTTGCCTTCCGCGTTGCTTACGGAAAAATACCAGTAGAACCAGTCGCCAGCCGTATCGCGCAAGTCCTGCTGCAAATGGACAACATCCTCCTCCACTCTTTCCACCACGATGTTTCCACCTGGAAAATTGGATGTGATGTTCATGCCTCTAAACGTCTAATTATCCAAAAAACGTCCTTGCATGCAATACATCCCTTGCGATTTGAGCTTTCAATGCGTCCGGGTTGATCGAGGTTTGCGGGGAGGTTTCGAACAAAGGGCAGGGGACGGCAATCGTTAAGGCTCTCTGCCTCCGAGAATAGGGGGCCTGATATACGATTGAGGGGATGAAACAGTGCCTGCTCCCGTGATTCACTCAGGAAAATAAGAATGTACAAACCCTCTTTCCCCAATAAGGTGCCGTGATTGCTTTTAATTCGCTGATTCAATAAATCAAAATAATCCTGAATTAGTTTGATCTGCTCATGTCGCTTCTACTCGGACTCGCATCCTCATTTAGCGCAAGCTGCTCTTTCTACCCTGAACAACTTTTCAAATCCAACATTGAGCGCACTGCGGCGGACTCGGGACGATGTATACATTTAGATGAGTAAGTTTTTATCTGCTGAAGCAAGGAAGATTACTCGCCTCGACCTACTTCGAGTCATCGTGCTCGCCATCGTTTGTACACTGATTTGGTGTACGGTCTATAACCGTTGGACCTTAACGAGCTGGCAGACGCCCATCACCTATCATTCCGGTGATATTGATCTCCCTTTCATCCTGGCCGAGATGAAGATGGCGGAGGACGGCCATCTCTCCCTCTTTCACTATTCGATTGTCCCGGAATTGGGAGCGCCCCTTTACGCGAACTGGAATGATTATCCGATAACGGAGAAGTTGCTTTTCGGCGTCACGGGTTGGCTGGCCCGGATCGTGGGGCTTTTTGCGGCAGCCAATCTGGCAGTCTTGGCCGCCCAAGTGCTGGCGGCGGTTTTCTTTTACGTGGCCTGCCGGTTACTTCACGCCTCGTGGGTCTGGGCGTTTGCCGGAGGAATTGTTTTCGGGATGTCCCGCTTTGCGTTTGCCCATGAGTTACATCATATCACCGTCATCTACTACTGGTGCGCGCCGCTGTGCTTTGTCGTGGTGGAATGGATTGCCTCCGGCGAAGGGATTCAGTTTCGTGATCGGAAATTTTTGTTCGCACTTCTCGTGGCCATCTTCACGGGCCTCCAAAATGTCTATTATACCAGCTTGTTTGCCCAGTTCGTGATTCTTGCGGGCCTGTTGCAGGGCTGGCGTTACGGATGGCGGCGGGGCTGGAGCAAAGCTTTACCCGCGGCGGCCATCCTGGCCACGACCCTGGCGACGGGGCTTTTGATGACTTTAAATACGATCATCTATCAGTGGGTCTACGGTTATAATAAATTCGCCATTGACCGGTCCTATATGTGGCTGGAGGTCTACGGACTGAAGTTTGTCGATCTCGTAATCCCGCCGCCTGATCATCGCTTGCCGTTTTTTGCTCACTGGGGCTTGAGTCATCTGGGCGAAGCTTTTTTGTCCTGGGGTGAGATGCCCCCGACCGGCTACATCGGGTTGCTGGGTTTGGCGGCCTTGACCTGGCTGGCGATAGTTTCATTTCGCCGGATCATGAACAATTCGGCGCCGCCGGTTGAGCTCTGGCTGGTTCTTTGGATCTTTCTCTATGGGGCAGTGGGGGGCATCAACGGGATCATCGGCTCGTTTGGTATCTATTTATTTCGGGCTACCACGCGGTATAGTATTTTCATCTTATGTATCGTGCTGATGTTCGCGGTAAGGCGGCTGTCGCGGGTGAACTTCCAACATGACTATTTGGCCTATGCGGCGGCTCTCCTTCTGGTCGGGATTTCTCTTTGGGACACGGTGCCGCCACTTGTCACACGGGAGAGCATCGTGGCCACGGCCCGGGATGTCGCATGGGACCGCGATTTTACCGAAAAAATTGAGCAGCGCCTGCCGCCAAACGCCATGGTCTTTCAGATTCCCGTCGTCGACTTTCCAGAAGGAGGGGCCATTCCCGGCGGCGGTCCTTACGATCATTTTCGACCCTACTTTTTCTCGCACCACCTTCACTTCTCTTTCGGAACGGATAAGGGACGTCCTCCCGATTTATGGCCACATGCCTTGATGACGCTTCCGACGGACAAAATTATCGACCAACTCGAGAGTTATGGCTTCGCCGCGCTTTATATTAATCGGAACGGACTTCCCGACCAGGGCGCAGAATTTATCAAGGTGCTCAAACAACGGGGCTGCGACGAAAAAATAGAAAATGGCCGGGGCGACGTTTTTTGTGTCCTGCTAAAACCGTCGCCCAAGCCGGTGCTGGTCTACGATCCAAGCGCGCTCTGGCCGTCGACCTACAGCCGTGCGGTACAGACAGAAATTGCGCTGCATGCGTGGACCAATAAACAGGCCGACGCTTACGTCGCGATGCAGGCGGCTCATCCCGAGATGGTGACCGACGGATTAATTCTCTGGTTCAAAGCGGATGCAGGCGTAACCCAGGACGCCAACGGCAACGTCAGCCAATGGACTGATCAGGCGGGCAATTTCAATGTTAGTCAAAGTGGTTTGGCGATGCCTGTCTTTGTTGCCCATGCGGTCCATAACGAACCGGCTCTCCATTTTAACGGGAGTCAGTGGCTGGGTAGTACCGACATGATCGGCACCAATGCAGGCCTGACGATGATCGTCGTGGGAGACACACCCGCCCCTGCCACCAACCAGATTGGGCTTTGGCTTGGCGGGAATGTATATCATGCCTGCCGAGGGCTTGGCTATTTTTCAGGCCAGCAGGCCTTCTCCGGCTTTGGCAACGATGCCACGGGTGGCGCGGCACCTGATGCGAATGTATTTGCCACCCAAATCGTCACGCTGAATCCGGCGTTGAACGATTTGAATTTCTATCTTAAGGGTACAGCGAACGGCCATTCCCGCATGAAAGGTTTGCAAGATGTTCAAAGCGGAATAACTGTCGGGAGAATTCCGGCATGGGATGGTTACAACTGGCTGGGGGATATTGCCGAAGTTTTAGTCTATGATCATCAACTGAGTTCTACCGAACTGCATCAGATCAATTCCTATCTGGCGAATAAGTACGTCTTGATGCAGAAGTGAGCAATGGGGTCTACTCTCGACACTTGACGCTTTTCACGCTGCATCGTTACGGCTCAGGATGACGGAATGGGGGGAAGGGGATGCCGAGGGAGATGCAATGGAATTGCGCGGACAAGGGCGTTTCCAGATACGCACGCGTGATGGAATTTGGGAACGAGGAAAAGAAAAGGCAGGCGGAACTGATCCTTCGACAAGCTCAGGATGACTAATGCTAAATATGAGAGTTTCGCGGAGGTCTCAAGTAATCTGAGCCAGCCAGAGTTGAACCGTCGCACGGAGTGCGACGGCTACCTCGGAGGGAAGGCATCCGCCGCTAGGGACAGCGGCGGTTACCATTGAGATCAGGCGGTGACTGGCGACTTGGAGGGTGTCACCTTGGCGGCAGGCGCGGAGGGAGCGGAAGGCGAGGCTTCATGGCGTCCCAGCCACCAGGCGAGGCCGGGTGAGATGAAGTGGGACGAGTAGATGCCCGACATGATACCGATGAACATGGCCAGCGAGAAATCGTGGATGACCGGGCCGCCAAAGACGATGAGTGCACCGGTCGCGAGCAAGCAGGTGCTGCCGGTCAGGATCGTGCGGGCCAGGGTCAGGTTCAAGCTGCGGTTGATCACTTCGTAGAAGCTGCCCTTTTCGCGGAGACGTGCACCTTCGCGGATACGGTCGAAGACGACGATCTTATCGTTGATCGAGTAACCGGCGATGGTGAGCAACGCGCCGACCAACGGAAGCGTCAGCTCGCGACCGAGAAGCGCCATGATGCTCAACGCGATGAGCACGTCGTGCAACTGACCGACGGCAGCCGCGATGGCGTAGGACCATTCGAAACGGATGGCCGCGTAAACGAGAATGCCGAGGAGACCGGCGAGCAGCGCCGTGAGCGCCTTCTTCTTCATTTCACTGCCGACCTGCGCGCCGATCTTATCGACTGAGCCGGAGTCAAATCCGGCCTGCGGGAAATTCTGCTCGATGAGCTGCGCCGCGTGTTCGCCCTGCTGTTCTTCGGTTTGGAGGAGAATGGCATTAGAGCCGGAGACGGGCTGGAGCGTCACGTCCTTGAGTCCATTTTGGATAAGGACTTCGCGTATCTTTTCAATTTCAACCGGCTGCTGATAAGTCAGGGTCACGGCGTCGCCGCCCTTGAAATCAACACCAAGCAATGAACTGCCCCGGATATTAACCGCCAAAGCGCCCGCAGCCAGCAGGATGAGCGAAAGACCAAGCCCGGCCTTGCGCATCGAGAGGAAATCGTACTTGGGCGACTTGATGAACTGCATCATCGAGAGGTTCGGCGTATCGGTCGCGGACAGAATCCAATCGAAGGCGTTGCGGCTGACGACCAGCGCGGCGAACAGATTCGCCACGATGCCGAGCACCAAGGTAACGGCGAAACCGCGCAGCGGCCCCGTGCCGAGATAAGCCAGGACCACGGCCGGAATCAGCGTCGTGACGTTGGAGTCAAAAATCGCGCTGAAGGCTTTTTCGAAACCGATGTCGATGGCCGAGCGGGCCGGTTTGCCGAGCGCCAGTTCATCGCGGATGCGCTCATAGATGAGCACGTTGGCATCGACCGCCATACCGATGGTCAGGACGATACCCGCGATGCCGGGGAGCGTCAGCGTGAAGTGGAATTGCGCGAGCAGTCCAAAGAGGAGAACCAGATTTACCGTCAGCGCGAGGACGGCGATCATGCCCGAGACGCGATAATAGATAACCATGAACGAGACGACGAGGAGCAGCGCGATGTAGCCGGCCTGCAACCCGCTATGGATCGAATCGGCGCCGAGCGAAGCATCGACGGAACGCTCCGATCGAATGACCACCGGATTTTCCAGGGGATTTTGCAGGACGCTGGCGAGCTCGTCGCATTCGCGCGCGCTCATGCTTCCACCCGAGATGACGGCCGAGCCGCCCATGATCGGTTCGTTCAAATTCGGGGCGCTCTTCACCTCGTTGTCGAGGACAATTGCGAGTTGACGGTGTACGTACTGGGTGGTGATCTCGCCAAATTGCTGACGACCGACTGAGTCAAACTCCAGGTTAACGACCGATTCGCCCGTCGGCAGGATCGAGCGGGACGCACGGTTGACGTGTCCCGTCATTTGCACCTTCTTTTCGACCACCTGATTGGTGACAATGTCCTTGCCCGCCGGGTCTTTCTCGACCATGCGTAAAATCTCGTAGTCCTGGGCGTATCTGTAAGGCAGCACCGGCTTGCCGTCCTTCATCACGGCGCTATCGAGAATTTCCTGCGCATTGAGCGGAACGAGCTGGAATTGAAGCTTCGCCGCCTGCGTGATCTGTTTGCGCACCTCGGGAATTTCCGCCGTCAGCAATCCGGGGATCTGGATTTTCAGACGGTCCGCGCCTTCGGGCTGAATGGTGATTTCCTTCGTGCCGAGATCGTCGAGACGTTTGCGAATAACGGCGGAGGCCTGATCGAGAGCCTGGGGATTCGGGTTGCCCTGCACTTCAATCAGGAACTCGATGCCGCCGCGCAAATCGAGACCGAGCGTGATCGGCGTCTTGCCGTGGACCGGCCACAGCGCGAGACCGCAGGTGAGTAAGCTGGCCAGAATCGCGCCCAAGCCGGCGACACGACGAGTCGCGGAGTTGTCAGACGCGAGATACCAAAGGAAAAAGGCGATGAATCCGAGCGAGGAAAGAAAGATGGAGAAATACATGGAGATAACTTGGTCTTAGGAAGCTTTTGCGGCGGGGGTCTTGTCGGATTCGGAGGAATCGGTGCGGGTGATTTTATCGATATGCGACTTTTCTATTTCGAGTTTCACGTTATCGGCCACGCGAAGGATCACGGTCGATTCCTTCACGTTGGTGATGACGCCGTGGATGCCGCTGCTCGTGACGATCTTGTCGCCGGTCTTGGCCGTCTTGACTTTTTCCTCCTGGGTCTTCTTGGCCTGAATCTGCGGGCGGAAGAAGATGAAATAACACATCACGATGAAGATGACGTACACCACGGGCCAGTACCAGTTGGGCCGTTGCGCGGCGGCATCGACCGGATTTATCGGGGTACCCGCAGCAGCGTTGGCGGCATTGGTGACTTGTGCAAAGAAGACGGAGAGTGACGACATTAAACTTTTTCTTTCGTGGTTTGATAAGTGCGGATGAATTTCTCTCGAAACGCGCCGAACGAATCCGAATCAAGCGCGTTCCGGATGTCGCGCATCAGTTCGAGGTAAAAATGCAGATTATGCAGGCTGACCAAGACCAGTGCGAGGATTTCACCCGCTTTGAATAGATGCCGAATATAGGCACGGGTAAAGTTTTGACAAGCATAACAGCCACACCCCGGTTCCAGGGGGGCGCCATCCAGCCGGTACTGGGCGCCGCGAAGATTGAGCGTTCCGGTGCGGGTATAGACCGTGGCGTGACGTGCGACACGGGTCGGAAGGACGCAATCGAAGATGTCCACGCCGCGCGCGACGAGTTCTACGAGTTGGTGCGGTTGGCCGAGGCCCATGGCATAACGGACTTTGCCGGTAGGCAGATGCGGCACGGTCGAATCGATCGCCTTGTACATCTCTTCCTCCGGCTCGCCGACGCTGACGCCGCCGATGGCGTAGCCGTCGAAATCCATGTTAACCAATGCGCAGGCACATTCTTCGCGCAGATGCGGATAACCGCTGCCCTGCACAATTCCGAAGAGCGCTTGCTCCAGCGTGGGGCGCTCCTCATGCGTGGCGATGAGATGCCGGTGATGATCGAGCGACGTCCGCGCCCAGGTGATGGTCCGCTTCACGGCGGCGGCGACGGTGGCTTCCTCGCAAGGCCACGGTGGGCATTCGTCGAAGGCCATGATGATGTCGGAGCCGAGGCCGTGCTGGATCGCAATCGATTCCTTGGGGCCGAGAAAGAATTTACTGCCATCGAGGTGGGAACGGAATTCGACGCCGAGGTCCGTGATGCTCCTGAGTTTGGCGAGGCTGAAGACTTGGAATCCGCCGCTATCGGTGAGGATCGGCTTGTGCCAGTTCATGAACTTGTGCAGTCCACCGAACTGCTTGAAGACATCCATGCCGGGCCGCAGGAAAAGATGATAGGTGTTGGCGAGGATGATCTCGGTGCCCATCGCGTCGAGATCGCGCGGTGCCACGGCCTTGACCGAGGCCTGCGTGCCGACCGGCATGTATTGCGGGGTCTCGATCGTGCCGTGGCTGGTCGTCAGGCGTCCGCGTCGCGCCCGGCTGCCCGGATCAGTTTTGAGCAGCTGGAACATTCGCGGGCGGCGGATTGACGACGGGTCCCGTAGCGGGATTATTTAGATCAGTCGGATTGACTGGCAATGCGCGAGGCGCGGTCACCTCGTTGGTGGACGGCGTCAGCGTATCCGACGTTGCTGGCATGACAACTGGTGACGCGGGCGTAGCGGGAACGGGGCCGGTTGCTGTGTCTGCATTCATGGGCGGCGGTGGCGCGGTATCTGGTGCAGGTGTCGCCGGGGAAACGACAAGCGATTGGGGCTGGACGAGCGGCGCGTCTGCGCTTCCCGTTGAAGCTGAATCCGGCTTGGCATAAGCAAGACCGAAAACGATTGCCGCGGCAACAAGGCAGTAATAGCCAAAAAATTTCCACCGTCCTGCTTCGAGCAACCGGGACAAAAGCTTCAACGCGAGGTATCCGGCCACAAAACTGCAAACCATCCCCAGCAGTCCGGGTGTTAAAAGCTTAACGAGTGCCGGACCGTGCGTCATCTCCGGATGAGCTTTGATCAAGCGCCACAGTTCCTTCCCCACCACAAGAGGAGTCAACACGACTGCCAGCGCAAAGCTGAATTCCTCGATTTGTCGTCTCCGGATCCCCAGCAATAATCCGGTCGAGATCGTTCCTCCAGACCGGGAAAAACCCCGAAAAGGCAGGCATAGGCCCTGAACCGCGCCAATCACAAAAGCGCTCATAACATCGATATCACGTCTGTCGGACCTCTTTTCCTCAAACGATCCTGAGAAGATGATCAGCAAACCAGCCGCAAACAACGCCCCCGCAATCAGCGGAAGTTGCGAAAAAAGATCCTCAATCTCAGCGTGCGGATGACCGTGCAGGCAAACCTTGACGATGATCCACTGAAGAATGAGTCCAACGATAGCCGTGACCACCGTGGCCGCCGCAATATTCTTGACCGCACTTTCCAGGTTCCTGGCATCGCTGCAATAGTGATCGAGCCAGGAATTCCAGAAATAGACGATGACGGCAAACATTGTTCCCGTATGCAACATCACGAGAAGAAACGTCATTTCCGGGCTGGAGGGGTCGAGTCCCATCAGCTTCTCCGCTACAATAACGTGGGCTGAGCTGGAAACAGGAAGAAGCTCCGCCGCCCCCTGCACCAGTCCAAGGATCAATATTTGAAAAAAGTTCATCGATTCATTCTCGAAATTGCTATTGGGTTCGTTTGAGCAAAGTCCACCGTGTCGAATTAGCAGGTTCGCCGCGAATGGAAATCAGAATCGGACTTACTTTCTCGTAACGGTTGCCACCCAAGATAGCTGCCGCACGCCGGGTGACTGTTCCCGAGTTCCCCGTCAGAAGATCGCGGATCACTCCTCCTCTCGTTCTCAAGTTGCACCTATTCCCTTTTTCTACTGGATTCTCTCGGAGAGTCTTACGTCTCTAGATTACGATGTCCTCCAATCGTGGCGGTGGATCATCTGCGTTCTGAATATGTGTTTGAGACCACAAGATCGAAGTCTCATAGACACTATTGCAGACTTTCTCTCCGTTCTGATCAAACCAGTGAGTAGCTTCGGGCAAGAGTTCAAACGATACCGGACATCGTGCGAATGAATTATGGAAAACCTCCAATTCTGCGCACCAAGGTTCAAATCCATGGGGCCATAAGCCCCGATATTCTTTACTGGCCACGTCGAAACAGAATGGGATGCCTTTTAGAGCGCCAGGCGTACGGTCGAAGAATTGCCCAAGGCGGGTGTAGCGTAACCCTTCAGGTGCACCGCGTCCACTAACCGCGACCCGGTTCAACTTCGCCATTGAACATGCATTTGAGAAGATGATCGCCGAAATCTCGGAGTGTCGATCATCAGCGAAAAGTCCGGCTGGAAAGGTGGATGAATCAAGCAGATATGTTGCCTTCATCGGCACCGCCTGTAGCTGCCCCTCAACCTCCTCTTGGCGTGCTCCTTCACCATAGAGGTAACCGATCAGGCTTTCACGGCTCCATAACATCGATGCCGACGCTTGAAAATCCGCGATGGCGAGCATGAAGGGCTTCCCCGTGACGTGCGCAAGTTGGTCGTATTGACGTTGAAGCTTGCTTCCGATTGTCTTGGCAAACCGTAATGCTGCTTTGCCAAAAAAAATATCATCAGGGTCCGTCGGTCCGACGCTACGCGGCGCATTGACATGGTTGTACCGCAATGTTGGATTGGCCGTCACGGCCTCAACCCAAGCCTCTTCCCCAAGCTTGTTCTGAATCCTGAAATCAGGCGACTCAAACGGTTGCGTCACTATCAATCCCTGTTCACGGAAAGATGCGAGCAGTTGTGCTTCCCAAAGACGTGTATGGAAGTTGGATGTTTGGCAATCACTTGCCCAGTTTCGATCTGGTTTCGGAAGCGCCAGATAGAGTTGGTTAAGGATCCATGCTGCAGGAATATGCGATGGTCGCGTCAGTAGCTTGAAAATGTCGCTGGGTGTTCGGCCCTTCAAATCATAAAGCGCAGGTCGCATCAAAGTGGACAGCGGCATCGGCTCCGGTGGTTGCCCTTCCTTGAGTGCAACCGCCAACTGCTCAAAGGCCTCTGACTTGGATGAGAGACCGTGTGATTGCGCTATCACTGTCCATACTTGGTCCACTCGTCGGCGCATGACAAGGAAGCCAAAATCATTAATGTTGATGTCCTTAGTAATTGCTCCACATCCAAGACCATCGTCGCTCCGCCAAACACTCACCGGCGGCCGGTTACCGAAGCCATGGCCTCGTGGAAGTGACAGTGCGTAGACAGAGAACTCCCATTGAGGCAATTCGCGCATGCACCTCGATTTAAATGCATTTCTCCACTGTCGAATATATTTAATTCAAGAAAAGCGCCGCGAGGACTCAAGGGAGGCCTTATGGGAAAAGATATAGAAAAGGAGACAATCATTGGAACAGGTACAATTAATAACTCAAAATGAAGCTCGGAAATGCACCTGTCCCTTTTCACTCTGCACAGTCTTTTAGCTGTGGCTTGGCCATACGCAAAAATGCAGGCCACCCAAAAAAAAACGATTCCACCGGAACTCTCAGCGCCTATTCTCCCTGAATGAATTCCCTCACCTTTGGGCTTATCAGCCTGGGATCCATCTTTACCGGTACTCTCGTCGGTTTGTATCTTCGTCGCATTTTACCGGAGAGCCACTTGTGTCAGGAGTCCCGTGACTCGATGAAGATGGCTTGGGGCATCGTCGCCACGATGTCCGCCCTCGTCCTCGGCCTTCTCCTCTCCACGGCCAAAAGCTCCTTCGACACGATCAGTAACGAAATCACCCAGGCCGGCGCAAAGATCATCGTGCTCGATCAAGTCTTCGAACGTTACGGTCCCGAAACCAAGGCCGCCCGCACGGAACTCCGCCTGGCCGTCAATGTGCGCGTCCAAAAAATCTGGTCCAAGTCCCACGATGAATCTTCCGGCTCGGCCAGTCTCGCGGTCGGCCGGGGGCTCAATGGCGTCTTCGATGAAATGGATAAGCTCACCCCCGAGACCGATTCCAAAAAAGCCCTTCTCTCCCAAGCCGAGGGACTCACCAACGAACTGATCATGGCCCGCTGGCTCGCCCTCGAACAATCTCGCACGGTGTTGCCCAATATCTTTTTCATCGTGCTTGTTCTCTGGCTCACCTTGCTTTTTATCGGCATTGGTCTCCTCGCCCCGGCCCATAAAACCATGCTTATCACCCTCCTGCTTTGCAACCTCTGCCTCTCCGCCGCCATCTTCCTGATCGAGGAAATGAATCATCCCTTGGACGGCATGGTCCAAGTCTCCAGCGCCCCCATGGTTGAGGCTCTCGACTACCTGAATACCCATAAGCCGTAGGCTGCCGCCTTTAATCCTGACTCATAATCTTATCCCAAAAATGTCCTAATTAATACCATCCGCATCTGTCCTCGTTTCTCCAGAAGAACGATTTGTTTTTGCCAATGATCTCCGAAACGAAATACTTGCCTTGCCGCAAAAATTATGTTCAAAACCACTTGCAAAATGCATTCTTGTTGAGACAACTAAATCGAAGACTTAAGCAAAAAGCCGTATGCCTGAAATTGAGCCTGAATCTATCTTGGAGCCTCATGCGTGGCAGCAATTGCTGGCCCGGTACCAAGCCAGGGGAGATTTTCTTTCCGTCAAAACGATTACGGTAATCCTGGGCGGAATCGAAGAACTAGCCAAATTAAGGTCCCTTCCGGATTCGACCATTCGAGTCACTTCAATGCAGCGCAGTGGTTTTCAGAATCTTTCGTTGGCCTTCAGCAATGCACGTCTGCTCAAGCAGGTGGGAGTCTACTACCTTCAGGAATTCGGTCTACCGGAAGTTGCCGTAGCTCATCTTGACCTTGCCTTGCAATTGTCCCCAGGGCAAAGCGACAAGCAAATTGAGTCACTTCGACAAGCAGCTGTCCTGCGAATTGCTCGTTCGACAGGAGACAGGCAGCTTCACACCACAGTTGACCAACCCCTGCGGCTAAAGCCGATCGTAAGTTCGGTTGTTCGAAAAACCGGCCGCTTGTCGCTCTCACTCGTCAAGCAACAGCTTACAGACACGTTGACGCGACTTGCTGACACGGCAAAAGAATCGCCCCCGCAGGATACGGATGAAAATCCTTGCTCGGCCACTTTACTACTCAGAGCCGGCCAACTACTTCGCGAAGGCAGATGGCGCGAAGCCCTGGTCCCTCTTGAATCAGCCCGTATCGCGAATGCCCCGGCACTTGATCTGCAAAAGTTCTATACCCAAGCAGGAGCCATGGCCCTGTCTGAAAACGAACTTGAACAGGCTCTTGATGCCTGTGTGAAAGCCAAAGCTCTCTCTGCCGTCAGGAAACCTAGAGATCGCTCTCCAGTCAAGGGTGACGCTTGGGTCAATGTCGGTATTATTTATCAAAAATTGGGACGGCTCGATGACGCCTTGGCGTGCTTTGTTCAGGCAGAAAAACTTGAACCAACCAACCCGGAAATCCTATGCAACTTCAGTCTGGTCCAGTTCGAGCGTTGTGCGTTCGCGGAAGCAGAAGAAATAGCACGAAAAGTTTTGGCTCTCTTCCCTGATAATTTTCGCGCTTGGGATGTCCTGGCAACTGTCCTTGCGGCAGTTGATCGCCTTTCAGAGGCGGAGGAAGCCTGTAATCGAGCTATCCAGCTCAACCCTGAATTGGGTTCCGCCTGGTTTAAGCAGGGAGTCATTGCCTTCCAGCAAGATAATCTTGGCAAGGCGCGAGCAGCATTCATTCAGAGTCAGGGTACATCCAACTTCCTGCCCTCCGCCCTTTGCTATTTAGCCATGATTGAAGCGCGCAGGGGAGAATTTGACTCTGCGCAACTAAAACTTGCCGATGCCCGCAAGTTGTCCCCACCCAACGACCTTCTGCTAACTACGCTACGCGAAGTGGCCTTTAATTTGTCCCAACGAGATGATCTTTCCCAGGCCCTGAAGTTTTATCAAGAGGCGACTTCTCTTCATTCGAGCGATTTCCCCTCTTGGTTGGGATTGGGTGCTGCATATCATCGACTTGGTCATTTGGGGGAGGCGCGCCATGCCTATCTTGAAGCCTCAAAACTTGAAGATAACCATCCGGGGCCGTGGCACAACCTCGGGCTTTTAGCAGCAGAAGAATCAAACTTTGGCGAGGCCTGTGAGTATTTTGAAAAGGAAGCCAACCTTACTCCCAGCAATCCCAAGGCTTGGTACGATCTTGGAGTAAGCCTGCAAAGCCTGGGCAAACAGGAAGCCAGCCAAACAGCTTTCGCGAAGGTGGATGATCTATTGACTGATCCGATTGGCGTTTCGGGAGATTTGTTGACGGGAATGAGAATTGTGCGCCGGACTCAACTCAAGAAGAAGACATTCAATATAAAATAGTCTTCAGAAGTAGCCATCGTCCGATGGAGGGTCGCCGCCAGACATGTCTGCCGGCCTGCCCATTCTCCGCGGCAGCCGTCACACTCCGTGCGACGGTCAACTCTGGCTGACTCAGATTACTTGAGACATCCGCGAAACTCTCACATTTAGCATTAGTCATCCCAAGCTTGTCGCAAGATCGACTCAAGAGCATGATCAGCCCCCCGTGATTTCCAAAACCACTTCAACGCTAAGCGCCCTCGGCAAGCGCTGGATGGAAGCGTCGCCGGGCGCTGAAGCGCTTGAGTTAGCGCGGACGCTGGACCTCCATCCCCAAGTCGCCTCCCTCCTCTGGCAACGCGGTTATCGCAACGCAGACCAAATCCGTGCCTTCCTCGATCCACGCCTGCAATCCCTCGGCGATCCTTTTCTCCTCACCGACCTTCGCCTAGCCGCCGAACGAATTCTTCGCGCCGTCACCTCACGCGAAAAGATAGCCATCTTCGGCGATTACGATGTCGATGGCATCACCTCCAGCGCACTGCTCTGGCGCGTTTTGCGAAAGCTCGGCGCCGATGTCGAAACCTTTCTGCCGCTGCGCATGGAGGAAGGCTACGGGCTAAGCCAGGACGGCGTCGAACGCTGCGTGGAAGAGCATAAACCCGCGCTGCTCATTGCGGTCGATTGCGGCACGACGGCGGTAAAGCAAGTCGCGTGGTTGCGCGAACGCGGCATCGATGTCGTCATCATCGATCACCACGCGCTGCCGCCGGAGCTGCCCGCCGCTCATGCCCTCGTCAATCCCCAGCGCGACGGCGAGGGGAAGCTCGATTACCTCTGCAGCGTCGGACTGGTCTTCAAGGTCTGCCACGGACTGCTCAAGCTTGCGGGGGAGGGGAATCGCCCGGTTGATCTCAAGGATTATCTCGACCTCGTCGCGGTCGGCACGGTTGCGGATATCGTGCCGTTGATCGAAGAAAATCGCGTCCTCGTCCGGCGCGGGTTGCGTCAACTTGAGCAATCGCTTTGGCCCGGTCTGCGCGCGCTAATTGAGGTCAGCCAAGTCTCCTATCCAGTCACGGCGCAGGATGTCGGTTTCCGGCTTGGCCCGCGCCTCAACGCCAGCGGACGCCTCGGCGATGCCATGCTTTCCCTGCGTCTTCTCCAGACCGACGACTCCAACGAGGCAACCCACATCGCCTCCGAACTCAATCGCAACAATCGCGAACGGCAGACCGTCGAGATGGAAACCTTTCTGCAAGCCGAAGCGCAATTGGAGGAGACCTACGATCCCGCGAGGGACTGGGGCATCGTTCTTTCGGGCAAGAATTGGCACTGGGGCGTCATCGGCATCGTCGCCTCGCGCCTGCAAAAGAGGTACCATCGCCCGACGTTTATCATCGGCCTAAACGACGACGGACTGGGGAAGGGGAGCGGCCGCAGCATCGATGGTATTTCACTCGTCAAGGCGCTGCAGGATTGCAGGCAGCATCTCACGCTCTTCGGAGGACACGACATGGCGGCAGGTCTCAATATCCGCGCCGAAAATGTCGATGCGTTTCGCGAAGCCTTTAATCAGCACGTCCGAACTCAAGCCGGACCGGAGGACGAAGTCTTTCAATCGACGCTGGCCTTGTCCGGCGCGATTTCACTACCCGAAGTGAGCGATCAGTTGTTCCGCAAGGTGGAGGAGCTTGCGCCATTTGGCCGGAACAATCCCGAACCTGTTTTCCTTTTCGAAGCCATCGCTTACACCAAGCCTCCACGTCTCTTCGGCAAGAATCATGTGAAGCTATCCCTTCGCGGCGAGAAAGGTGAAATCGAAGCAGTCGGCTTCGGCCTCGGTCTCCACAATTGGTCAATGCCACCCAATCGTCTCGCCGGAACCCTCGATTGGGATGACTACCGCAATCGCGTGCAACTCCGCATCATCGATTGGCAGAACGCATAAGCGCCTCCTCAAAAATCCGTCATCCTGAGCTTGTCGAAGGATCAGACTCATGTTCACCGCAGTAAAGCGTATCCGACCACTAGAAGTTTAATCCCATGGGTTGAATTCTCCGAAGCTTGCTTCGGCTTGATCGAAGGAATCGGTTCCGTGGTAGCCGCCGCTGTCCCTAGCGGCGGTGCCTTTTTCTCGACGAACCACCGCTAGGGACAACGGCGGCTACCTTAACATGCCTCGGAGCTTGCTCCGGGGTTCTTTTTTTGTACCTATTCCCCTTTTTCGAGGAGTCGATTGGCAATTGTGATGCGCCCCTACCATGTGGCAGGAAAGAGGGAAAGGATTATTTCTAGATCGTGAATATATAATCACTTTTATTCTTCAAGCATTGACATCACCTTGACCCGTAAATCTATTATCCAAACATGCGTTACGCACCAACCCTTTTAGGTCTTCTCGTCTCAGGTCTGCTCGCCACCTCCATTTGCCGCGCCGACTCCCCCTACTCGATCATCCTCGATCCCGGTGAAATCGTTACCGGAGTGCGTGGCTTGGATGATTCTGGTTCAAACGTTGTATTAACGGGCAGTTATCTGGATGGTAACGGCGCCACCCAGGGGCTGCTGTACGAAGGCGCTCTTTCGGGCGGCGGCACTACTTATTACAATCTGACCCCGAATTTCACCGGGGAAACAAGTTCGGTTTTCTACGGCCCCGACACACCCTTCTACAATCCGGACAGCATTGCCCCTGGGAACGTCCAGATTGTCGGCAGTTACCAGACCTCCTCAACGGGAAGCCAGGACCACGGGCTTCTCTATCAAGGCACTCCCACCGGTACCGGAACCTGGACCAATATCGATGTACCGGAGTCTTATACCGGCGCCCCTGTGGGGGAGACCATTGCTCATAGCACAATGGGAGACCTTGTCGTGGGCGATTATGATCTTCAGGGAAATCCCAATTCTGCCAATGCGTTCATTTACAGTATCTCCAGCCAAAAGTTCACCTTGCTCAATATCGGGGGTAGTATGTCGAATGACACCACCGCCTATGGCATCTGGCAAAATGGCGCCAGTAACAGTACTTCCTATACAATTGCCGGGGGCTCTCAGGCCGAACTGTCCATCAATAAGGCCTTTTTGGTCGATTATGACTCGTTGACGGGGCAGTTTACCAATCTCAAATATTACACCGATCCCTCGGGAGGCTTTACCCACTTTGAAGGTATCACCGCTGTCGCTGGCGGCTTCAACGTGATCGGCACCACCACGACCGGGGCAGAGATGGCCTTTATCCCCGTTAATGGAGATGGAACGTTCGGCGATGCGACTTGGACTCCTGTCGCCTATCCCGACAGCGGCACGAGCACAGGCAATTCCGTCTATGGAGACACCGGGATGGGCATTTTCACCCAGACGGGCACGATGACCCAGAGCTACATCGTCGTCGTCCCCGAGCCTTCCACAAACGTCCTGATCATCCTGTCCCTCGTCGGCCTTGGCTTTATCCACTTCCGCCGCCGTTCCAGTACTGCTCAGTAATGCCCGGACTACTTGAGACCTCTGCAAAATTCCCACATTTAGCATTAGTCATCCTGAGCCTGTCGAAGGACCTCTAACTATTTTTCCCTCCCTCCGTGGTAGCCGCCGCACCGCGTAGCCGCGCTCGTGAGAGCGTGGTCACCTCCGTGGTAGCCGCCGCTGTCCCTAGCGGCGGATGCCTTCCCTCCGAGGTAGCCATCGATCTCCGAGCGACGGTCCTCTCCTTTGTAAATATTGCGTGAACTCATCGTCGTCTCCCTAATCTAGCTTTAAAGAAAGCACTCAAGCGATTACCCTTAGCTCACTTCACCCGTCTCCCCAATCAATCCCAACCCCTCAAAACCATGCAACTCAATCCCTACCTCTCCTTCAACGGCAATTGTGACGAAGCTTTCAAGTTCTATGAGAAAGCGCTCGGCGGCAAAATTCTTTTCAAGATGACCTATGGAGACTCGCCCATGGCGAAAGAAACGCCCAAGGAGCTTCTCAATCAAGTCATGCACGTCCGCATGGATGTCGGCGGCAAAATCCTCATGGGCTCCGACGCTCCCTGTGATCGGTTTGAAAAACCCCAAGGCTTCCACGTCACCCTCGGCGTCGAAACCGCCGACGAAGCCGAAAAACTTTTCAAGGCCCTCTCCGAAAAAGCGACCATCACCATGCCCATCGAAGAAACCTTCTGGGCCACCCGCTTCGGCATGTTGGTCGACCAGTTCGGCACTCCCTGGATGATCAATTGCGAAAAGCCCATGGCCTAACGTTGGGCGTGGTAGCCGCCGATGTCCCTATCGGCGATGCCTTCCCTCCGAGGTAACCGTCGCACTCCGTGCGACAGTGCAGTTTTGATGGCCCGGACTACTTTGTTGTCCGGGCGCGTGTAGCGCGCAAGAGGTCGTTGCTGACTGTATCACTCCCGTTTTCCCGGTATCTTAAGATGTCAAATCAAAGATTAATTCCAAATTTTTGGCATTGGAGTGGTAACCAGATGAGTGTGATAGGCCCCAATGACCGTTCGGAGCGCGATGGTCCAAATAGACATATTTGTGCCATCCTCTCCTCGTTATCCACTCGTTCTTGCGACCTTTAAAAAATGCTGACAGACGACTATTCGATCCGTCCACATGCTCAAGGTGTAGTGTTAATCGAGGTACAAAATCCCTCGGCCACCCTCTATCCCAACCTGATCGATGTAATTGCAACCACAGCCAAATGTCTTCTATCTGACTTTGGATAAGGGCTATTTTCTTCGATGGTTGATCTGATAAAGCTGAAAAGTACTCGACCTCACCGGACACGATCTTGGGAAAACCTCGGTCGGGGACAAGAAAGCGAGGATTTAGTAGCTTTTGTCGGATCGAGTGAGCCCGATTTTCACCTTCTAGATAGCTACGGATAATTGGTTCGTTCTTTGAAAGTGTTTCTCTTAGATAGGTTCCGATAGCCCAAGGAATTTTAAATATATCCGTCACATTGTGACTGGATAAAAAGTATTCTTCCAGTGCGCTTATCTCCGCCAACATGCACACATCGAAGTAAGGCCCCTTTAAATGCTTTTTAGCCGCAGAAAGCACAAAACTATCTACCAAAGCAAGCGCCTCCTCGAGTTTATCGATAGTGGTTTTTTCTGAGCATTCAATGGTCCATAACTTGCCGTACAACTCCCCAGCCCGGATGTGATTAGCCATGAGCATACCACAAGTTAACCTTTTCGTTGGAGATTCGCAATTCGTTCGCGTGCCATCGTTATTATGTTATATGAAAGGTTTGGCAGGCATTTTTGCCGATGTAAACTGAAGTCGAAAACTTACATTTTTAGGGTTACCGCCGTCGCCTTTTTTTGTGCCATAAAAGGACATGCCAGTTGCGTCTCAATCTCATCGTTCGCCGGAACCTCTTCCGCTCGCCGCCATTCCCGGCGTTGGGCCGACGTACTCCGCGTTGCTGGGAAAGTTGGGCCTGCTTACTCATGACGATCTGCTGCATTTCGTGCCGCGCCGCTACGAGGATCGCCGCCATCTCAAACCGGTCAGCGAAGCGCAGGACGGACAGTCGATCACGGTGAGGGGAAAAGTCCACTCGGCGAAGCCGGGACGCTGGGGAGCCTGCAAACTCGAAATCACCGTGGGCCCAGTCACCTTGGTTAACACGAAGGACTTGGTTACGGCGAGGTGGTACGGATTTCGTCCCTGGGGCATCAAGGAAGACTGCGACATCTTTCTTTTCGGCAAAGTCACCAAGGACAAAAAGGGCCGCTGGACGATGGGTAATCCCGAGTACGAAATCGCGCACGAGGATGCCGAGTCCTACATCCATATCGATCGGATCGCGCCCATCTACAATCTCACGGAGGGGCTTTCGCAGCGGGTCTTGCGTCGGCTTATGTTCACGGCCACGCAGCGCACGGAATTTACTGCGCCTGAGTTTTATCCCGCGCCGTCGCGGATGATTTCCCGGCAGGAGGCGTTTCGAATCATCCATTTTCCCGACTCGTTCCAGAATGAAGAGAAAGCGCGGCAACGGCTTGCGTATGATGAGTTTTTTGTCCTGCAATGCGTCGTCGCTCAACGCCGGATGAACCGGGTCGAGGTGCATCGCAAACGGTTGGCACGGGCAGGGGACCTCGCCCAGCGCTGGATGGCCTCGCTCTCGTTTTCCCCGACCAACGCCCAGCGTCGCGTGCTGGGAGAAATCGATACCGACCTCGTCCAAGGGCCGCCGATGAATCGCTTGCTGCAAGGCGATGTCGGCGCTGGCAAAACTTTTGTGGCGATTTACGCGATGTTGCGGGCGGTCGAAGCCGGCGAGCAGGCGGCGCTGATGGCCCCAACACAAATCCTGGCCGAACAACACGCGCTCAATCTTCGTCGCTGGCTGGAACCGCTCGGTATCCGCGTCGATCTTTTCACCGGCAACACGAAAGGGAAAAAAGCCGACAGGCTGCAGGGAGGGGAACTTGATCTGTTTAATGCCAAGCCCGCCGTGAAATCGACCGGCTCCGTCGTCGTGGGCACGCATGCCCTCCTCTATGACCGTTACGCCGCGGACAAACTCGGCCTCATCGTCATCGATGAGCAGCACAAATTTGGCGTCCTCCAGCGCCTCGCGCTTAGCCGCAAGGGACAGAATCCCGACATCCTCGTGATGACCGCCACGCCGATCCCGCGCACGCTGGGCATGACCGTTTACGGCGACCTTGATGTTTCCATTCTCGATGAATTGCCGCCCGGTCGCCAACCCATCATCACGCAGCGGCGATCTTCCAAGGAACTCGATAAATTCTGGGCGTTTCTCCTCAAGCAGATCGGTGAGGGGAGACAGGCCTATGTCATCTATCCCCTCGTGGAAGAATCGGAAAAGATCGAGGCCAAATCGGTCAAGGTCGAGTTCGAGCGACTTCAAAAGCTCCTGCCCCAGGCTAGGCTGGGATTGCTCCATGGCCAACTCGACGCCGCCGAAAAGGAACGGGTGATGAACGCCTTTCGCGCCGGAGAAATCCAGGTCCTGCTTTCCACCTCCGTCGTGGAGGTCGGTGTCGATGTGCCGAATGCCACCCTGATGCTGATCGAAAATGCGGAGCGCTTCGGCCTCGCTCAGTTGCACCAGTTGCGCGGCCGCATCGGGCGAGGGGTTCATACCTCTTATTGCGTCCTCGTCGGTGAAACCAAGAGCGTGGAAGGCTGGCGGCGCCTCAAGATCATGGAGGAAACCACCGACGGTTTCCGGATCGCCGAGGAAGACTTCAAGATACGCGGCCCCGGCAATATCTTTGGCACCGAACAAAGCGGTCTGCCTCCTCTCCACTTCGCCAGTCTCGAGACCGATTACGAACTACTCACCCTCGCCCGGACCGATGCCGTCCGCTTTCTTAAGGAAGATTCCACGCTGGCCAAATGGCCGGGCCTACGCGAGAAAATGGAGGCGGGAGGAGTTTCCGCCGTCTCCCTGGTCGCCGTCAGCTAGGGCGTGTTTTCAAAATCAAACCGATTGAACAAGGAGAGGTTCCTCTCTCCCGATCATCCGAAAGCTACGCCTGCCGGGAAAAAGAACGCTTACGACCGATGACGAACAGGCCGGCGAGACCGAGAGTAAACAAAGCCCATGTGGACGGCTCGGGGACGACGCTGGTATCAAGGAATTCATGAGCGCCGGTGGAATCGAAGACGAAGACGTCACCGTTGCCATCGGCGTTCACAGAGGGGTTGATGCCGAGATTGGTATTGGGAGTGGAGACAGGGCTGGTAAAGTCGCCCTCGAACGTGCCGCTGGCCGTGTAAGCCTGGCCGCCGCCGTCACCGTTGCCAAAATAGAAATTGCCATCGGGGCCGATGGCAAAGGCCATGTTGGCCAGACCCGCTTGCAGAGTAAATTGGCTGACGGGGGCGAAGGCATTGGCGGGATTGAGGACTTGGACGCGCTGGTTCCCGTAGTCGAGCACGTAGAGCAGGCCGTTGGGGCCGTAACTCTGGTAGAGTGCGTTATTGAACTGCCCCAGCGCGGTGCCTCCGCCGTTCGCGAAGATCAGGGTGCCAGCTCCCGTAAGGGGGTTAATACTGTAACCGTTCCCCCCGTCACCGATCATGGTCACTCCGCCGGTCTGGGAGACCGCAAGGGAGCTCTCCGTGTTTTCGAAGGCTTCAACGATGGGCATTGGCGATACAACGAGGTTGGTCGTCAGATCAAAACAGACAAGCTGTTGAAACGCACTAACCAAATAAAGCGTGGGCTGGCTGGTTCCCAGGCCGGTAATCGCTGCCAGGCTCCTTTGACTCAATCTAACGGCGTTCGGGAATGCCGTGAAACGGGAAATGCTGCCGGAAGTGTATTGGTAGTAACCGTTATCGCTGATCAAATACTGTGTGGGATCGGAAGCGGGGTTCTCGCTGGGACTGCTCAGCGTTTGGACTGCGGCGATGACAGGGGCTACGTTACTGGGGACATCCACTTCGCTCTCATAAGTGATTTGCGCGAAGGCCGGGGCCGGGACGAGTGCAGCCATGAGGACGGCTGCGAGCAGAGCCCAGCTCCGCCTTACCGTGCGTACGGAGACAAAAGCAGGAAAGTCCTGCGAGCTGGGATTAGTGATGCGGTGAGGCTAGCGTCCCTCGACTCTCGCGCCACCACTAATTACGGTGCTACAGCCCGATCAAGGAACAGCCAACCGGGCTTTACCTTGTAGAAAATCAACGCAGTCCGTCAAAAATTGAGCAGAAGTTGTCATCGACGGCGCTCGTGGCAAGGCACGGAATGGGCTCAAACCATTTTGAAAACACGCCCTAACAAAACTTGTCGAAGAATCAACCCCTGACCATTATCTAAAACATGAGCACGATTTTCTCAAAAATTATTGCCCGCGAAATTTCGGCCCAAATCCTGCATGAAGATGATCAGTGCATTGCTTTTCTCGATATTGCAGCAAAAGCCCCGATCCATTTTCTGGTCGTGCCGAAAAAGCCCCTGGCCCGCATCGCGGAGGCTCTAGTCGAAGACGAGCCGTTGCTCGGTCATCTGCTTTTCACGGCTCAAAAGGTGGCGCGGATGCAGGGGCTGACCGAATCGGGTTTTCGCATCGTTATCAACAATGGGCCGGACGGCGGAGAAACAGTTCCGCACCTGCATGTCCACGTGCTGGGTGGTCGCGCCCTGATGTGGCCGCCGGGCTAAGGCCTTGTGCAATTGACTTTCTCACAACGAGATGCCAATTTCGCGACATGGGCTTTGGGCGGATCAAGCTTTTACCATCTAACCGAGTGGCGGTGTTTCCTGACGTTCCATTAAGATGCTTTTCGCGGAAAGATTGTTCCATCCATGACTAGTTATACCTCCATTTCAAAATGCCGGATCAGCGGATCGACCAACCTCATCCCCATCCTCAGTTTGGGAGAACAGGTTTTGACCGGAGCATTTCCCAAGTCCCGGGAACAAAGCATCACTCGAGGTCCGCTGGACCTGATGTGGTGTCCGGATAGTGGACTCGTGCAGTTAAAACAGTCATACAATCCATCGGAAATGTACGGGGCGAACTACGGCTATCGCTCCGGGTTGAACGCCTCGATGGTGAAACATCTTTCCTTTAAAGTGAAGAATCTGGAGAGACTCTATCAGCCCGTCGGCGGCGATGTTATTCTCGATATCGGCAGCAACGATGGAACAACGCTCAAGGCCTATGAAACCGCGGGCCTGAAGAGAATCGGCATCGACCCGACGGGCGAAAAATTCCGGCATCATTACGCGGATGGCATCGCCTTGGTGCCTGACTTTTTCTCCGCCAAGGTTTTCCGTAAACACCAAACGGAAAAGGCCAAGATCATCACATCCATTGCGATGTTTTATGACCTGGAAGATCCCGCCTCGTTCGTCCGCGAAATCGCCGAAATTCTGCGTGACGACGGCATCTGGCATTTCGAGCAAAGCTACATGCCTTCCATGCTGCGGATGAATTCTTACGATACGATTTGTCACGAGCATATCGAATATTACTCACTGGCTCCGGTGAAGTGGCTGCTGGAAAATAACGGACTGAAGATCATTGACGTCCAGATGAATGCCATCAACGGCGGAAGCTTCGCCGTCACAGCCAGCCTCAAGAATTCCTCCCTTCAACCCAACAGCGCCGTTATCGACTGGCTGCTCGACCAGGAGGACCGTATGGGCCTGATGACACCGCGCCCCTACCGGAGGTTTGAAGAACACGTCTTTGAGCATCGGCTTAACCTTCTGCAGCTGATCAAGTCACTGAATGCCAATGGCAAAAAGGTCTTTGGCTACGGCGCCTCGACCAAGGGCAACGTGCTCCTGCAATTTTGCGGCCTGACGGAAAAAGACATCCCGGTCATCGCGGAGGTCAACCCGGACAAATTCGGCTGCTTCACGCCGGGCAGCGGCATTCCGATCGTTTCAGAGTCGGAAGCCAAAGCCATGCAGCCCGATTACTTCCTGGTCCTGCCGTGGCATTTCAAGGCTTCCATTCTGGCCCGCGAGGAAGAGTTCCTCTTGAACGGCGGACAGATGATTTTCCCTCTACCGGAAATTGAAATCGTAGGGGGATGAAACGCGTTCTGATTATCGGCGCAAACGGGCAGGATGGCACCCTGCTGACCGGGTTGCTAAATGAACAAAAGATTGAACATCTCGGCGTCAATCGGCAGGGCGCTTTTTCATCATCGGGCAAGTTGATCCAATCGGGCACCCTGGCGGACCCTTCATTTATCGAAGGCGTAGTGAAATCCTTTTCCCCAACGCACATCTTTTACCTGGCCGCGCATCATCATTCCTCCGAGCAAAGCGAAAAGCATGGCGATGCCACTCTCTGGAGTCTCAGCCTGGAGGTGCAGGTCCTTGGTCTGGCGCACACGTTGCAGGCCCTAAAAGCGAATGCTCCAGGGGCGAAGCTTTTCTACGCGTCGTCCTCCCATATTTACGGATCACCCGTGGAATCACCCCAAAATGAAATTAGCGCCAAGGTGCCCATCAATGTCTATGGCCTGACCAAGGTCGCAGGCATGGAAGTCTGTCGTCACTATCGAGAACGATACGGTCTCTTTGCCTCCGTGGGCATTCTCTATAACCACGAGTCTGTACATCGAAAGCAGGCGTTTCTTTCCAAGAAAGTCATTCAAGCGACCCTCGCCATCAAGAAGGGCCGCTTGAAGCGGCTGACTCTCGGAGACCTCTCAACCGAAGTCGACTGGGGATACGCGCCCGATTATGTCGATGCGATGATCCGCATTCTTGATTTCGATCGACCGGACAACTTTGTCATCGCCTCAGGTGAGGGGCATTCGGTAAGAGAGTTTGTCCAGATCGCCTTTGCCCAACAGGAATTGGACTATCGGGAATGGGTTGAAGAAGATGCCTCGTTCATTCACGGATCGACCAGCCGACTTGTCGGCGATTCGAGCAAACTGCGGGGTGAAACCGGATGGACTCCCACCGTTTCCTTTGCGGAGATGATTGGGATTATTGCCCGCCAAACCAAAGAACAGGACAAGGAAGCCGATGAATAAAATACTGGTCTTCATTCCCACTTATGAAGAACTGGATAACGTCGCGCCCATGTGCGAACAGATCATGGCGCTTCCCCTGCCTCTCGATCTTCATTTCATGGACGATGGTTCCCCCGACGGAACGGGGGCTGAACTTGATCGCCTGGCCTGCCTGCATGACCGGGTAACGGTCACGCACAGGTCCGGAAAGCTCGGCATCGGCACCGCGCATCAGCAGGGCATCGCCTACGCTTACCAGAAGGGCTACGAGCTTTTAGTCACCATGGATTGTGACTTTACGCACGATCCGTCAAAAATCCCCGACCTCCTCAGCGCTCTCGAGGGTTTTCAAGTTGTCCTGGGATCGCGCTATCTGGGGAAACTTAGCCTGCCTGGCTGGTCACTCTTTCGAAAATCAGTGACCCTGTTCGGACATTTTCTGACCAACCATTTGCTTCTTCTCAAGTACGACGCCACG
>Ga0207060_10055_pt1 | contig 26082 bp, 18 predicted proteins | sample Alteio_BWMinCont_30_FD_153270 | JGI IMG/M metagenome (GOLD analysis project Ga0207060, IMG submission 153270) | Enriched cells from forest soil in Barre Woods Harvard Forest LTER site, Petersham, Massachusetts, United States -... | ecosystem: Environmental > Terrestrial > Soil > Temperate forest >...
GCTTTGATTCCAGAATCCGTTTCCAATCCTGGTATCTTTTTCGATTCCAACGTTGCTTCTGGTATTGCACTGCTCGAGGAGGCTCGCTCGGCAGGCATAAAGAGATTCGTGTTCTCATCTTCCGCCGCCGTTTATGGAAACCCCCAGTGCGTGTCTATTGCTGAGGAGCATCTCAAGAATCCTGTCAATCCTTATGGCGAGACTAAACTCATGCTGGAACGTGCGCTGAGTTGGTACGCAAGTGCTTACGATTGGACGGTTGTTGCCTTCCGGTACTTCAACGCTTGCGGTGGTACGTCCACGGTCGGGGAAGACCATCGGCCTGAGACCCACATCATTCCCCTGCTGCTGCAGGTCGCATCTGGCGAGCGGGAGTCCTTCGAGGTGTTCGGTCATGATTATCCGACTCCGGATGGAACTTGCCTCCGTGATTACGTTCATGTTCTGGACATAGCCGACGCGCATATCCGGGCTCTGCAAGCACCAGAACGGCCCGGCATGACGGCTTACAATATCGGAACCGGAACGAGTTTCTCCGTACGGCAAGTCTGCCAGGTGGTCGAGAAGATAACGGGAACCAAGTTACGCACGAGGGACAGAGCGCGAAGGGTCGGAGATCCGGCCATCCTTTGTGCCGACCCGCAGCGACTCATGACGTCGTTGGGCTGGCAACCCAGCTTCTCGGATCTCGAACAGATCGTCCGAAGCGCCTGGGAGTGGAAGCAAAAACACCCCGTCGGATATGCGGCGCGGGGGGCGGAATTGGTCTCGCACCCTGGCTGATCGTCTGGACATCGGCAAGAAATGGATTGCCGTTCTTTCCTGTGCGTAACAAATTTCTGGCAACACGCCGGTTTCTCAGTTCTGGCTTCAGAAATCTGTTAGTAATTCAAGGTCCTTCAAGCTTGACTTGGGCGGAGCGCAAGCCCCCGAAGATCGACTTGCATCCATGAAAAAACAAAGACTTCAACACTGGATCCTGGCTGCCGATATCACGTGGGCATTTATCGCGCTCTCGTTGGCATACGTGATGCGATACGGGTTTACCTGGAACGGTCCGACCGACGGTACTTTCTTTACCTTTGTCCCACCACTGTTGGTCGCCGTCGCAATTTGGGCGCTCATTTTTTCGTGGATGAAATTGGACGGGTTTCGCCGGGGATGGGATTTACCTGCTACTCTTTCCCAACTGTTTCTTGCATTGTGCCTGCTGATGGCTGTCTTGATGGCAGGGGCATATCTGCTCCAGATATTTCTTTCGCGACTGACCCTTTCTTACTTCGGCATCCTTCTCTTTGTTGGTTTCTTGTCTATCCGGTGTACGGCCCACACGATTTTGGGTTCACGATACGTGGCAAAAGCTGTGCGACGCGTTCTGATCGTTGGAAATGGACCGGTGGCGCGCGAGATGGCCGCGAAAATTGAGGGCCATCCTGAAATGCTCTGCCATGTGGTTGGGTTTCTCTGTTCCTCTGACGCCTCGTTTGACACCCGCTTGCCTGGTACGGCGAGCGAAGCGAGAATGATACAGACACTTGGTGTGATTGAACTCATTCGCGAGCAGCGAGTCGATGAGGTCATTATTACCCTTTCCAAACCCGGAAGTCCGGAAGTAATGAATCTTGCGACTCGTTGCCGGCGCGAAGGCATCGGCGTGAGCGTCGTGCCCCATCCTTACGAACTTTATCTCTCAAAACCCCAACTGCTCGACCTTGGGGGGTTGCCCATCCTGCAGTTACGCGAAGCGAAGTCGAGATTCGTAAACAGCAGCCTCAAGCGTGGCCTCGATATAATTCTTGGTTTTTGTCTGTTGCTTATCTCGATTCCCCTGGTGGCTCTTGGTGCGATTGGGTTGCTGGCAAAGAAAGGCGGCCCCTTCGCGCGGGAGCTTCGTTGTGGCCAATTTGGCAGGCACTTCTGGATGTACCGCTTAAATTCCGATCGCAACGCCCAAGAATTGTCCCGTTACGAAATCATTCTACAACAGCTTAGTATCACCGAAATGCCACAATTCTGGAACGTTTTGAGTGGAGACATGAGTCTGATCGGTCCGCGACCCGAATCACCAGACCGGGTCAAGCACTACTCTGAGTGGCAGTGTCAACGACTCAACGTGAAGCCTGGCATGTCTGGATTGGCTCAAGTTTGTGGATTGAGAGAGGAGCATTCGTCTGAAGAGAAAGCTCGCTTCGACTTGCAATACATGATGCATTCGTCATTGTTTTTCGACATCTCGTTGATTTTGCAGACGGGATGGACTTTAATGGGAAGGCTATTGCGCCTGAAGAGTTTAGGTTCCCAAAAACCTTTGACGACGGGTTCGGGCGCCACAGATTTTGGGGTTGAAAGGATTTTGCCGAGTGCTCATAGTTCGCAGTCCAGTGCGGATTAGCTTTGGAGGCGGAGGAACCGATTTACCTTCGTACTACGAGCGATTTGGCGGCTCCGTTTTGAGCGCCGCCATCAACAAATACTTCTATACGATTCTGGGCGCGCGGAGCGATGGGCGGGTTCAGGTCATTTCTTCCGACCTGCGAGTATTTGAAAACTGGCAAGACATTGCGAATATGCCGGTTCGGAACAGCGAACTGGAAATCCCACTAGCAGTGCTCAAGGAGCTGGGTTCGAAAGTGTCGGTCGATTTGTTCTTGGCGTCAGAGATCCCGCCAGGGACAGGTCTAGGTTCTTCCGCAAGCGTCTGCGTAAACATCCTTCAGACGCTCACCAGTTATCTACACACACCCCTTTCGAAGTATGAACTTGCGGAGCGAGCCTTCCATATTGCGAGGAATGTTCTGGGAAAGCACGTCGGCAAGCAAGACGAGTACGCAGCGGCTTTTGGTGGATTAAATTTTTTGTCCTTTAACCAAGATGGCAGTACCCAGGTGGAGGCGTTGGATTTGGATGCCGATGTTCTACAGGAGTTCCAGTCTAACCTAATGCTGTTTTTTACCGGTGCCGCCCACCACTCCTGGACGATTCTGCAGGAACAGGAGCATTCGACCCGCGCTCAGACCAGCTCCACATTAGAGGCTTTGCACGACGTGAAGGCTTTGGGCATTCGCATGCGTGACGCATTGCAGCGAGCCCAACTTCAAGTCTTTGGCGAGCTCCTACACGCCGCATGGGAAGCGAAGAGACGTGTCTCCAGCAAGATTTCCACGCCTAGGATCGACCAACTTTACGCACGTGCGCGGGAACACGGCGCCATGGGTGGAAAAATCACCGGTGCTGGAGGTGGTGGGTTTCTGTTGCTTTATTGCGAAAGACCTCACAGGGAAGCAGTGAGGAAAGCCCTGCGCGAAGAGGGCGTGCACGAAATGGCCTTTTCCTTTGATCTTCAGGGCGCGCAGGTCGTGGTGAATGATCCGTTCATCGACAACGACGAGCGCGGCGGTTCGCGTTGGACGTTTGTCCCTGCCGTTGCGCGTGCCCAATGATGGGGATTAGTTTCTGGCTACGATCGCCGGTCGTTGAGAGTGTAGGGTGAAGGCTTTCTTGTTGGCCGCCGGTTACGGCACAAGACTGCGCCCGTTAACCGACAGAATTCCCAAGTGTTTACTGCCTATTCGTGGCGTGCCGATCCTGCAGATATGGTTGGAGACTTGTAGCCGTTTCGGTATCGACGAGGTGCTGATTAACATTCATGCTCACGCAGAAGCAGTGCACCAATTCGTGCGCAAGCATCCACATGGCAGTAAGGTGCGAGTAGTTGAAGAAACGGAACTTTTGGGCAGTGCGGGAACCCTGCTGAGAAACCGTGAGTGGGTCGCTTCCGAGGATTTTTTCTGGGTATTCTACGCGGATGTACTGAACTGCGTAGATTTTTCCGCGATGCTGCGAATGCACCGTGCGAGGAGACCGGCGGCGACCATTGGTGCTTACCACGTTGCGGACCCCAGTCGTTGCGGGATTCTCGACACCGTCGAAGATGGCACGGTGGTGGATTTCGTGGAAAAGCCGGACCGCCCGCGCGGTAATCTCGCGTTCTCGGGGTTGTTGCTTGGAACTCAGACGCTGCTCGACGCCATTCCGCTCAAGCAGCCGGCCGATTTGGGCTTTGATGTTCTCCCCCGATTGGTTGGTAGGATGGTTGCCTATCCCATATCAACCTATTTGCTAGACATCGGTACAATGCATAATTATGAAATGGCACAGAGCACCTGGCCTGGCTCGCATAGTCAAAAGGAAAGCTGAATGATTGAAGGAGTAGTTTTTGACATGGATGGTGTGCTCATCGACAGCCACCCGGTGCACCGGATCGCGTGGAGCAAGTTCCTGGCTACTGTCGGAAAGAGCGTCAGCGAGGAGGGGCTCGGCTTCATCTTGGCAGGAAGGCGGCGGGAAGAGATATTGCGGCATTTTCTCGGCGATCTTCCAGAATCCAAGATCGCCGAGTATGGGCATCAAAAGGACTTATTCTTTGAAGAAAATTTCCACGACGTGAGGCTGATTCCGGGAGTCCGTAAGTTCTTGCAGGCACTGGAGACTGAAGGCTTAGGCGCTGGGATCGCCACCTCCGCAAGCTCTGCCCGGACGTGGGGAACTTTGCGCCGACTCAAACTTGACCAGAAGTTCAGCGTGGTAGTTACGGGAGACGATGTTGATGCCGGCAAGCCGGACCCTGAGGTTTACAGCCTTGCGGCGCAGCGGATGAATCTTCCTCCGGAAAAACTGCTCGCCCTTGAAGATGCCCCTTGCGGTGTCCAGGCAGCCAAGTCGGCCGGAATGCGTTGTGTTGGGGTAAGCACGAACGGACGAGCCGAGATGCTGCGTCAATGCGGTGCGGAGCTAGTGATTCCGGATTTCCTTAACTTTTCAATTGAAATGCTGTCGGATCTATCGTTTCGCTAAGCAGTGAACGCGGGAACGCTCCACCACTATGCGGCCTCTATTGCTTCGAATTGCGCTTTAGCTTGAGGTCTCTATGGCTGCGAAGATATCACGGGATAACGGATAAGGGACAGGGGAGAGGATGAACGTAGCCGAACCACCAATTGCGGAATCAGAGAAATTAGAAGGATCGAGATTTCGACATCACTCAGACAAGAGGAGCGCATTGATTGTGCTGATGGGTATAACAGCACTGATGTTCTCCGGGCTGGAATTAGAAGTTTTGACGTCGCTTGACGGCATGTTGCGATTCATGACCGTCCGCGAAATTCTCGAGGATGTTGGCGCAGCTTTTATCCCTATGTTTTGTGTGGCGGTGGGGTGGTGGCTTTGTCTCATGTTGTTCATGAAGGTTGTTCAGGTGTTTGGCTGGGAAGCGCGCGATCGCGAATCTGTCTTTTGGCGTCTTGGTCTCACTATTCCTTTGATCTATTTTGCTCTCGAACTTCTCAACTCCACTCGTCTACGTATCTCTCCGCACTGGCACCCGGGACTGTTCGGTTGGCTGTGGATGGCGCCACTCTTGGTCGCATTCTGCGTGGCCAGTATCTGTTTGCCTAAGTTGTCGGCACTTCAGAGGTTTTGCCGTACCCGCTTGGCCCCGGTTGCTGAGGTGCACATCGTTCTTATCGCCGTAGTCGCAATTGCTCTCATCGCACGTGGAGTTCGTGTTTTTCACGATTTTGCGCATCCGGGAAGAGCGGTGGTAGCCTCGAACTCCCCGGATATCTACCTGCTTACGATCGACGCCCTGCGAGCGCAGGATATGTCGCTATATGGCTACCAGCGCTCCACAACTCCAAACTTGGAGAGATTTGCGCAGCAAGCCTACACCTTCGATTTCTTCTTCGCCAACTCAAACTTTACGACGCCGGCGACAACTTCAATCGAGACCGGAAAGCTACCCTGGACGCATCGCGTATTTCAGTTGGGAGGTTTCTTGCGTGGTCAGGCCCAACAGGAAACCTTGGCCGCCTTGTTGCGTCAACGTGGATATTACACAGCGTCGATCGCGTCGAATCCATACGCGAGTCCAATACAACATAGAACACAAGACAGTTACGACGCCATAGAGTTTCCTTTGCCGCAAAGCGGGAATGGTTTGTGGAATCGTTACACTGATTTGGTAGGGCTCAATACTCTTCACACGTTGTCGTACACCATGCTGAAGTTGTTGAATGCTGTACGATCTTACGTCGGCGCCGTAATTTGGAGCGACCGCTATCCCAGCCCCGCGGAGCCGGTTTTCGAGCGGACGCGCACTCTTGTGGCCCGGCAGGATATTTCACAGCCTCGTTTCGTGTGGGCCCACATATTCCCCCCGCACGATCCGTATCTTCCCCCACTGCCATATCGGGGACGCTTCATGCCTTCCAGCAAGCTGACGCACGGCTACGATTTTCTTAGTCTCCGGAACGAGTCGCCGCCGCGCGGTGTGTCCGCGGAAGAATTGCGCGCCCGGTATGATGAAAACGTTGCCTATGCAGACCACGTTGTTGGAGATTTTCTTGAATGGCTCCGACAAACAGGCCGTCTTGACCATTCTATTGTCATCGTCTCGGCGGATCATGGCGAATCCTTCGAGCACGGTTGGTTTTCTCACGCCGGTCCGTACTTATACAATGGGCTGATCCGAATTCCGTTGCTCATCCATCTTCCGGGGCAAAAACAAGGAATACGAATTACTCAAGCGGCCGAGCAAGTGGATTTGTTGCCTACGATTTTAGAGCTAGTTGGCGGACAGGCCCCGAGTTGGGCTGAAGGAACTTCGCTCAAGCCGGTGTTAGAGGGTGGTCACATGCCGCCAAGATTGCTGATCAGTATGAACTTAGACCCGGATAGCACATTTGAACCGATCACCCGGGGGAGCGTCGCGGTGATCGACGACGACTTCAAGTATGTCGGTCAGTTGGGCACTCATGAGGGCTCCCTATTCAGATACAAGACTGACCTACTGGAGGAACAGAATCTCGTCGAGTCGGAACCGGGGATAGCAGCGCGCATGAAAGATTTGTTGGCAAGAAAACTAGAAGAGGCCAATGCACGACCTATTTTCCAGCCGTGATGATGTTGGGGGCATCTTGTGCCCGATCAAATGAGGCGAAGGCTCCGCCTCCGTCTGAGCGCTTGGCGCAGGCTGGTGCCGAGAATCGATCGTAACCGGAGCCAACTGAAATTTCACACCGGCCTCGGGTATTGGCTGGCCGGGGCCGGTCACTCATTGTTGTTTCGCTTGCAGGATGCAAGCCGAGCAGACGAATTAAAAGCAGCTTCTCCAAAACCTCCCATTTTTGTGCTTGGCTTTTGGCGCTCGGGTACGACCCTACTGCACGAACTCTTGTGTTGTGATTCGCGCTTCGGTTTTCCGAGCACCTACGCGTGCATGAATCCTTCGCATTTTTTGCTCACCGAAGACTGGGCTGCGAAGCACAAAGCGAAACAAGGGACGACTCGGCCGATGGACAGCATGTCGTATTCGTGGGCATCGCCGCAGGAAGATGAGTTTGCGTTGCTCGCGCTCGGTGCACCATCGCCCTATGAGTCACTAATTATTCCGTCTCTCATGCGCGATCCTAAAGCCCTGCTTGACTTACGTCAGCGCACACCTACAGAACAGCAACGCTGGGCAGATGCACTGCGCTGGTTCCTGCGCCTGCTAACCCTGCAGCAGGGTAAGACGATAGTACTCAAGTCGCCTCCGCATGGCTTCAGGCTGCCCCTGCTACTATCGATGTTTCCCGATGCCCGGTATGTAATTATCGAACGAAATCCGTACGAAGTGTTCGCGTCAAACCTGAAACTTTGGCGAACTCTCATGAATTTGTATGCTTTGGAATCACTGTCTCCTGAGGAGATTGAGCATTTCGTTCTCACAGCCTACCTCATGCATGAAGAAGCGATCTCGGAAGGGACGAAAGTCATGGGTGCTAATCGCATGGTACGCGTTCGCTACGAGGATTTGGTGGCTGACCCGGTGGGGCAAATGGCACGGCTGTATCGAGAGCTGGAGCTGGGTGACTTAGAGGGGGCAGCCCCGGTCATGGAACAGTACGCAACCGGAGTTTCAGATCATGTTCGCAATCGCTTTACCATCTCTTTGACACAGAAGGCGCGCGTCGAAGAGAGCTGGGGCCAATTCATAAGCAGCAAAAACTACCACTGGCCGGACCAATATCTGAGTTTGGATCCGGAGCGCTGCAGTGCTGTAAACTAGACACCTCCCGCTTTTTGCTTCCATCCTCTCCAGAAGGTCGGTGCGTGACCTGCATCGAATGAGTCCCGAATCTGGAACTTTGCGCGTTGTCTTTGCTTACTGGAAGTGTGGACACAAGACAGGAAGGTGCCGGATTCCATGTTTCTGCCATTAAGAAATGAGAATCGAGAATCGGGTAAAATCGGAAATCCATGAACCTTATGAGAAGGATTCAGGCGAGGCTGGGATTCTTTCGCTCAGCAGGTACTCGCTACCATCTGTGGTACTACCGCAATTTCGTATGGGATACAACAAGCTGGGTTGGCGTAAAGACTCTGAAGTCTCCGGCAGATATGTGGAATTACCAGGAGATTCTTCACGCCCTCAAGCCTTCGTTAGTTATTGAGTTTGGCACCAGGTACGGCGGTTCTGCGTTGTTTTTTGCGGCCGTGATGCGGCAGATCGGGAACCGATTCAAGCTAATCTCCGTGGATGTTGACGCGGAAACCGTGTCAGAACAAACCCGCCAGGATCCTGACATCGAAGTGCTCATCATGTCTTCCTTGGATCCTAAAGTCGGTGAGCGGATCGCTACGCTGCGGAGGGAGTACACTGGCCCAGTGTTTGTCATTTTGGACAGCGACCATTCAAAGGCTCACGTCTTGGCTGAGATGAAGACACTCAGACCTTTTCTCGTGTCTGGAGATTACGTGGTTGTTGAAGACTCTTGTATTAACGGGCATCCTGTACTCCCGTCCCACGGGCCAGGCCCATTCGAGGCGGTACAAGAGTATTTCCGGGAGCACCCAGAGGATTATCGATACGATGCTGCACGTGAAGCTAAATTCGGCTTCACTTTTGCAACAAGAGGGTTCTTAATTCGGCGTTAGGGTGACTGATCGCTGGAAGGAAGGGCCTTGGCGCCGGACTTCCAACAGCTCGGTTTAGGTCGTTGGTTCGTCCGATACCGCCGCACGCAGCCTCCGATACGCACCCATGAAGACGTGGCGAACCCGGTTCGCAAAAATCATCCATGCGGCCCACAGAGCTGCCAATGCTGGCATCAGAACTTGGAACAAGGTGCCGCCACTCGGGTCGCCGTACGCATATGCTGGTACTGCCGCCAACAGGAAGATCATCGCCACCATCGCAAGGTGCCATCGGTTCATTATCTAGTGCTCCGGGAATTAGTTTACGACGTGATCTAGTATGAGAATGTTGCGACTCATTGTCAATGCCTTTTCGGGAAAAGGCAGTTTCGGCTGCCGGTGTGGATCTCGGAAAGGGTGGGCTTCTATTCCCTCCTCGTTGCACCAACCTGTGCCAACCTGTGAAACGAAAAGCGGAGAAGGCACTTGCCAAATTTTAGTAATGGGCTAACCCGCGGGTTGACTTGCCGTCATTGAGCCGTCGCCAACTCTCCAGAAGACGGCGTCCTCGTCAATTTCGCGGATTTCAGGACACAATCGGCGCTTATCAAGAAAGTCGTGCACCGCTCTACGGCAGCTGGGCCAGCCCTTGTAGTCGTCAACGATCACGTAGCCACCAGGGCTTAACTTGTCGTACAAATTTGTCAACGCATCCATTGTGGAGCTATAAAGGTCACCGTCCAAGCGCAGAATGGCCAATTTATTGATCGGCGCAGCTGGCAGCGTGGTCTCGAACCAGCCTTTTAGGAATCTGACTTGATCGTCGAGTAGTCCGAAGCGAGCAAAGTTACGCTTAACGTCCTCCAGAGATACGTTCAGCAGTCGAATGTGGCTCATGTCCCAACCGTCAGATTCATTTTCTGGAACAGGCATTCCTTCGAACGAGTCAGCAGCCCACACGATCCGATCGGTTACTTTGAGCATTTGCAGCATAGCTCGCATAAAAATTGCTGATCCACCACGCCACACTCCTGTTTCAATAAAATCTCCCGAGATGTTACGTTCAACAACATCTCGAATGCACCACTCGATATTATCCAATCTTGCCCGTCCTACCATTGTGTAGCCGAAACACGGCCAGTCTCTCCCGGTAGCTCGGACGGAGGGCGCGAAAGGACGCATCCGAACCAAAAGTAGGCGGCGCTTCCGGAGTTGGGATATTACAAAGCGTCGAATGGCGAGCAAAGGATTCCTTTTGGATGGAGGGTTCGGCCCTTGCGGCAAACCTTCCACTACTTGCCACGCGCTCTCTTCGTAAATCGAAGCAGTTAAGCAATCCTTGAGCAAGTCGAGGTATTTTCGTTCACTGATACTCATGGCTGAGGCCCGAATGATATAGCAAAGTACCCCGACAAGGAAAGTAGGCTTGTCAGTGCGGACAAGATCGTTAACGACATCTTCATCTCATTTGCGACCCTCAATGGCATGGTAGTTCGAGGCTTAGCGACCGCGCTTTTTCGCGGACCCTCGGCCGCACGGGCTTGCAAGTCAGGCTATCCGCGCGAGCAAGAAGATGTGGAACGGAAATGCCGATTCAACCGCCAGTACGTTCATTCCGCAAACACTGAGCAGTTCACGGCTGTTGCGCTCGTCGAAGACATGATGATGAAGGCACCGGTTTGTAAGATTGTCGAGCGACCGATTGCGGAATGCTTCCGCCGATCCCGCTGCCGGGTCCATGCTTAGATCGTGTAGTTGCAGAATCTCTGACAGATGCGAAAGGTCGTCTTCTTGAGTGTTCCTTTCATAATCCTGAAGCATATGTTCAACGGTCGTTGGCGCCCGCCGGTGATCGAACGTCTTGGCATGGTTCGGGAGGACCAAAATCAACGCTCCATCGGGTCTGGCGACTCTTCTCCATTCCCGTAGCGCCTTTACAGGATTTGCAAAGTGTTCCAGGTTGTGCGACGACAAGATGAAGTCATAACTATGGTCAACCACGGATGATAGGTCTGAACCATCGCAGAAGATGGTCTTCCCAGGAGCTTTGCTAGGGCTGAAATTGTAAGCATCTGTGTGAGCTGCCCAGACCGTGGTGCGAGAAATATCGCAGTTGTCCAAGGATGCTATGTGATCGTAGATTGGAAGCGGACTGTACCACCGTCGAAAAACTTCGCTGGGGCCACCAATTTCTAGCCCTCTTTTGTTCTTGACGTAAGGCAGGATCGAGTCAAAACAATCAAGACGGCCCTGAGTCAGTATTCGAGCGCGATGAATTGCGCCTCTCAACGTGGGAATGTGCATGACGGAATACCCTTTAGAAAAAGGAATATAAACAGCAAGCGCGTGCTCGCATTAATTTTAACCCACGGTTCGTAAATAAATCCTCGCTCTACCCTCTCCGGGGACTATTTACTTCCCCGAAAAACTGACAACTTTAGAATGCCCTGCCGGAGGTCTGCTTTGCCATCTAAGATTGCAACGCATAACCGAACAACAAGCGATCCTCACGGTAAAATCAACCTTGTGCCCGAGAGTTCAAACTCCGTAAAGACCAAACCGGTTGTCTTGGTTACGATGGCGAGGAACGCCGTGGCGAACCTGTTTCGCACCGGTACGAGCTGGATTATTTTACTGTTCCTGCCGCCGCTACTTGTCCGCGTGCTCGATAAGCCGACCTATGGAGTTTGGATGCTGCTGTTACAGGTGGCAGCCTATGTCTCGATTTTTGATGGCGGGATGCAAATGGCGATCGCTCGTTTTGTTGCGCGGGCCGAGGGGCTGCACGATCGCCGTTACATGGCTCAACTGCTCAGCAGCGCTAGTGCCATCCTTGTGGCTGGCAGTCTTGCCACGATGCTACTCACTGCGCTCGCGTCCTGGCAGTTGAATCACATCTTCCGGGATATCCCGCATTCCATCATGCCGAGTGCACGAGAGGCCCTGCTCATAATCGGTACATCTGTGGCATTGACCCTTCCTTTCTCAGTCATAGCAGGCCTCTTCGCTGGGCTTCAAAAGAATGAGATCAACGCTTTCGCAGGTAGCCTCGGAAAATTCACGGGCGCTCTGGGCACCGCTTGGGCCGCCTACAGTCACAAGGGCTTGCTCGTAATGGCGATCTGGACTGGACTCGGCAGTCTTGCTCAATGCTTGACTTACGTCATTTATTGGAACAAAGAAGTCAAGGGCGCTCTGCTGCGGCCCGGTTGCGTGGACGGCGGTATGATTCGAGAATTCCTTCTATTTTGCTCTGCGATGTTCGTCTCGCAGTTCAGTGTCATCCTCATCTCAGGCCTGGATATACCTATTGTGGTTGCCTTTGATTTCCGCTCTACCGCCTACTATGCGGTGGCGGCCACGTTGAGCAATGCGCTTGCTGTGCCTCACGCGGCGATTGTCTCCACGCTGATGCCCGTTGCTGCGGGAATGAGCTCCAACGAAAACCCCAAACGCATGGGCGAGGTGCTGCTCAAGACGACACGCTTTTCAACGGTGGTGCTGTGCCTCATTACTGTTCCCCTGCTGCTCGGAATGCCGTTGTTCCTCCGCGTTTGGGTCGGGTCAGACTACGCAATCCACTCGCTAGGCCTGGCAGAAATTTTGGTCGTCGCGCAGTTCATCCGTCTGACCATGCTTCCTTATGTAATGGTCGGGTACGCAGCTGGACAATTCCATAGAATGCTGGCCTCACCGATTAGCGAAGCCATAGTAAATTTGCTTTTCAGCCTGGGCTTAGTGCGACTCATGGGAGCGCGCGGAGTCGCCATTGGGACTTTAATAGGCGCCTTTGCCTGCGTCTCGGTTTACTTGCTGATAAGCCTGCCTCGAACCGACTGCGTCGTTGTGAGCCGCAAGCAACTGGTCTGGACAGGAATCCTCAAGCCAATTTTATACGCCCTCCCGATGTTGTTTATAACTCTAGGGTTTACTCAGTGGGTTTCCCTGCCACTCATGCAATTGCTGTTGATCATCACTGCTGAACTAGTTTTGTTCTCGCTCTTCTGGAATTTCACCTTCAATGCCGGCGACCGAGAGCAACTCAAGGGACTGTTTCGGCATGCGCTCGGTGTATCGGGAAGACTGCAGCCCGCTTTGCGGCCTGAATAAACTCGATTCCGCCCGCAGCAGCCAATATTGGCCTGGCTGCAACATAATTCCGCAACTAAGTTTCTACCCTGGGGTTAGGATGGCCGTTAGTACTTCCGCGCCCGCTTCGTCTCGGTGCGGCCTGGGACCCTCGCGGTGCCGCACGCGCACGCGCAAGTTTCCTTTCTTCAGCCGCTCATGTTCCAGGGTGGTACCTCCGAGGTGGATGCTGATTTCAATCGGGACGGCAAGCTCGACATCGCCACGCCGGGTACGCTGCTACTGGGCAATGGCGACGGCACTTTCAAGACACCAATCAATTTAAGTGTTTCCGGAAACCTGGTCGCAACCGCTGATTTCAATGGCGACGGAAACCCCGATCTGCTTATCGCAAGCACACAATCAACAGTTCTAAATGTTCTTCTTGGTAACGGCGATGGCACTTTTCAACCAGTCAAGAGCACAAACGTCGGGATTTCCTTTGGTGGGCTGGCGGTCGCCGATGTAAACGGCGACGGCAGGCCTGATGTGTTAGGCGTGGTCGTGGGAGGGCAGGTATTTGTGTTTCTCGGAAATGGCGACGGAACCTTCAAAGCTGGAGTCCCTTATTCCGCGGGTCCGAACCCCTACCTTATGGTGACAGGCGATTTCAATGGTGACGGCAAAGTCGACATAGCCACCGCCGATGGCTATCCAGCTCAGATCGCGGTTATGCTGGGGAACGGAGACGGGACTTTTCAGTCGCCTGTGATCTCGACTGGCGTGACACAGCCTTTCGACATGACCGCCGCCGATGTCAATGATGACGGCAAGCTCGATCTGATTATTGCAGACAATTCCACCGTCCAGACCTACACCTTTCTCGGCAACGGGGACGGAACGTTTCAGGCGGCCATTGTGGCGGCGCCAGCCGGAAGCCCGGGTGTTGCGGATGTAAATGGCGACGGCAAACCCGATTTGATCCTGAACACCCAATACTCCTCTATTACCGAAATTTTGCTGGGCAATGGCGACGGAACGTTCACGTATGCCCGATCTTATGCGTCTCAGAGTGGCGGGGACAGCCCAGTAGATATCCTGACCGCGGATTTCAACAATGACGGGAAGCTCGACTTGGTGGTCGGAGACACAATGCTTTTGGGGAACGGCAATGGAACATTTAGGGGACAGCCGGTGACTCTCCTCCCGACTAGCTTCGCCGCAGCCGCTGGAGATTTTAATGGGGACGGCAACCCAGATCTCGCTGTTACTTCGAGCACGGGTCTCAACATTCTTCTGGGCGACGGCGCGGGGTCGTTCGCGGTAGCCCATACGTACTCGGCGTCGGGCAATTCGATTGCTACTGGCGACCTCAACGACGACGGCAAGCTGGATCTGGCGATCATTGCAGCCGACGCTGCCCACGACTGGAGCTTGACTGTCATGCTTGGTAATGGCGACGGAACCTTTGGCCCTCCTACGGTTTACCAGCAGGGCATGGTGTCTGGCAGCCTTCCCGTTTTAATCGCTGATCTCCGAGGTGACCACAAGCCTTACGTGCTTACGCTGCAAGGCGATTCTCTGGTGGTATTTCCGAACAACGGCGATGGTACGTTCGGGACGCCTATTTCCTATTTCGCGGGCTCGGCGGCAAACGGGGTCGTAGTATCTGATTTCAACAGTGACGGCAAACTCGATGCCGCGGTTTCGAGCTCGGCTGGAATTGGGATTCTGCTGGGCAACGGCGACGGCACCTTTCAGGGTGCGACTTTCACAGCTACCGGAGGCAATGCTTTCAGCATTGAAACAGGCGATTTCAATAACGATGGTAAAGCCGACGTAGTTGTCGGTTTCCAAGTGTTCTTGGGTAACGGTAACGGCACGTTTACTGCCCTTCCCGAAAGCCTTGCGTCCGTCGTGATCGGCGTCGCGGACTTCAATGGCGATGGCAATCTCGATTTGCTGGAGGGCGGTTGCCCATTCTCGACAGCGCAGTTCAGCATTTGGTGCGTCCAGTTGGGTATTGGGAACGGTACTTTTGGCAACCCCGTAACAATCACTACCAGCTCCGACATGACTAGTGGGTTCAACGTAATAGCCGATTTCAACCGCGATCAAAAGCCCGACATTGCGATTGACCTTTCCCCGTTGTTGAATCCTTCACCGGGCGGTGTGTTTATGTTTCTAAATACAACCCCACCCGCACCCGACGTAACTGTCTCTCCGTCGGCCCTGACTTTTCCATCCCAGGTGGCTGGAGCCAGCAGCTCTCCTGTTGGCGTGACCGTGAGCAATACTGGCAAAGGTGTTCTTACCGTGTCGGGGGTCAAGGTTACCGGAACCAGCGCCAGCGAATTCAGCCAGACCAACAACTGCGTCAGCATTCAGGCGGGCGCCACCTGCACAATCAAGGTTGTTTTCGCTCCGACTGCGGCCGGCAGCGCGTCGGCAACTCTGGCGATCACCGACAATGCAGTGGGCAGTCCGCAGAGCGTCGGCTTGTCCGGCACGGCCACGGCGGCGCCGGATTTTGCCATCGGCCCGGCCTCGGGATCTTCGAATTCTGCGACCATCGCCGCAGGACAAGCGGCATCCTTCAATCTGACGGTTTCACCCGCCGGATCATTCAGTGGGGCGGTGAGTCTGAGTTGCGCGATCACGCCCGCAGTCACGCCTGCGCCGGTCTGCACCTTGCCAGCCTCGGTCAACGTGACCCAGGGCGCGGCTGCGCCAGTGGCTGTCAAGGTATCCACGACCGCGTCAGGAACCTCCGCCGGATCGATTTCGTCCACCAACTTCCCGACCGGAGTGATGCCCGTCAGTTGGACGACAGTTCTGCTGGCCTCTGGCTTGCTATTTGCCGGCTACCGGCGACGGATTCGTATTCTGGCCGTTCTGCTGATCGCCGTGGCGTTTCTTGCCATCCCCGGATGCGGAGGCGGCGGCGGGGGTTCGTCGTCCTCAACCATAACGCCGGGTACTCCTTCCGGGACATACACGGCCACGGTCACCGCCAAGTCGGGAAGCCTCAGCCACAACGCCGCTCTCACCGTAATTGTGCAGTAGACGGTACTGACTGAGTCGAGCCAGTAATCCCGGAAAAGATTGCGACCGGGTTAGCAAGGCGGGAACGTCATTTTTCTCCGAGCCGGTTCTTAGCACGGCCCGATATACTAATATGACTTGGCGAGCAGAGACTCATGAATGAGTATTTCCTCGAGTCAAGGCACCGCCAGCTGGTTCCTGTTTGACAGCGTCGAATCCGACAATAGTCAAGGAGATCCTGCGTTGAATCGCATTCGTCCCTTGGTTGTCTCCGCAGCAGGTTTGGGTCTGAGTACGCTTCTGCTCACCTTTAGCTCTTGCGGTGGTGGCGCCACAACCGGCCCAGCAGCCAGCTACACAATCACCGCCTCAGCCTTGAAGCCGGCCTCGGTCACCGCAGGAAGCACCTCCACTTCCGCCATCGCTGTGACTCCGGCAAATGGCTATGCAGGCAGCGTCGACCTTTCGTGCAAAAACACGATTGGAGGTATGCCGGCGCCGACGTGTTCCTTCAGCGTTTCTCCGGTCGTGATCACCGGCACCTCTCCGGGCACTTCCATGATGACGGTGACCACCTCGAAGAGCACAGCCGGCGGTAGTCATACCATCCTCGTCACGGGAAAGGACGCTGCAAATGTAGCTCCCAGCAACGGTTCTCAGACACTGACCCTGACGACGGCGGCCGTTATCCAGCACGTCATGGTCCTCTTTCAGGAGAACCGCAGCACCGACAATCTTTTCCATGATTCCGTCCTCATCTCCCGAGGCGCTGATATCGCCAGCAGCGGCCTGAATTCGCACGGCCAAACCATCCCGCTGAGTCCAATCAACCTGGGAAATACCGGATCCAACCCTCAGAATTACGACCTCGGCCACTCTCACCTCGACTTCGTCAAGATGTACGACGGTGGCAAAATGGACGGTGCGGACCTGGTGTCGTGCGGTGTAACCTGTCAAACCCATGTCAATCCGCAGTTCATGTATGTCAATCCCTCCGACGTTCAGCCCTACTTCGCGATGGCTGAGCAATACACCTTCGGTGATCGTATGTTTCAGACCAACGAGGGTCCAAGTTTTCCAGCTCATCAGTTCCTCATTTCCGGCACTTCGGCCCCCGTCACGGGAAGCAACCTTTTCGCCGCAGAAAATCCCAGCGGATATCCCGCAGGATGCCTCGCTGCCCCAACCGAAAGAATCCTCCTGATCGATCCAACCGGGAGTGAAAGCAACTATCCGCCTATCTATCCCTGCTTCGAGCATCCCACATTGACCGATCTCCTCGATGCCAAGGACGTGAGCTGGCGCTACTACGTGAACTCCGTTGGTTTCATTTGGACCGCGCCCGATGCCATTGAGCACATCTGCCAGCCGCAGACCATCAACGGCCAACTCACCTGCACCGGACCGGATTGGATTAAGGACGTGACCATCCCGTCGCGGCAAGTCTTACAGGACATCGCCAATGGGCAACTCCCGCAAGTAAGCTGGATCATGCCCGATGGCGACTCTTCCGATCATCCCGGCATCAGCACGGGCACTGGACCCTCCTGGGTTGCCTCCATTGTCAATGCGATCGGCAACAGCCAGTATTGGGAAAATACAGCCATCATCATTACTTGGGACGATTGGGGAGGCTGGTACGATCACGTCGCACCCAAAGTTATCAACGACGGCGTCAGCTGGGGATCGGGATACGTCTATGGCTTCCGCGTTCCTCTTATTGTGGTCTCGCCGTACGCCAAAGCCGCTTACATTTCACACACTACGCACGATTTCGGAAGCATCCTCAAATTCATCGAGACCACTTTCGACCTGCCCTCGCTGGGCTACGCCGACGCTTCGGCCGACGACCTTTCGGATTGTTTCACCTTCACCCAAACGCCCATCACGTTTAAGACAATTCCCGCGCCCCTTGATGCCGCCCACTTCCTCAACGACAAGAGTCCGCCCATCGATCCCGATGATGACTAGCGCCCGTGCCGCAATGGTTCGCGGCGGCTGGCCCACCTTTATGTTCTTTGTAAAGGTGGGAACTTAGAGGTCGGCGGTCATCGGTTTTTAGGAGCAAGGACTGTGGAGCAGCTATTAGGAGTTACTCTTTCGGAAAGAGGCGGTGCGAATCAATCAATGGGCCCAAGCCAAGATGAAAATCCCGATACCAGGCTGCATGAGTTCCCACCTTTACAAGGGACGTAAAGGTGGGCCAGCCGCCATATCAGGCTGGCCGCCGACAGTCCCAGTGGTCTTAAGGTAGAAAATCTGTGCGTTCGTGGGCGTGCCCGAAGCTTGCGTCGGCTGCTGCGTCGGCCCAACGGCGCTCGGGTACTGCGTGCCTGTTAAAGTGTCCGACACCGTCGCCGTGAGTGCGACTGATGACTGCCATGTTGTCCAGACGGCGATCAGGTCGTTGGCTCCCGTGGTTGAAAAGCTTTGCTGGCATTGCAGCGTTCCGATGCCTGTTCCACCCACGGTGCCCGAGCAGGTCCACTTGAAGTTGTTCCGCTGCTGCATGATGGTGGCGGACAGCGGCGAAGTTAGGAGAAGAACGATGCAAAGGGCGAATTTGGTCATCTGGTTGCCTCTCGCCCTGATTTATCATCGTCATTCGACGAGAGGAAAGTAACCAAAGTAAACGGTCGACTCCTCAGGGCGTGAGCTTAAAGACCACGCCGCAGCCGTGTGCGCCGTTGACCGGACAACTAGAGTCGCCACCGTTACCGGCGACGCCGTATAGGTTGCCACCCTTATCGATCACTACCCCTTGTTCGGGGCCGACACCGTCCTTACCACCCATGAATTTGTAGAGGACCGTCTCCTGCCCACTAGGGTCAAGTTTATAGACGACGCCACAGCCGTATCCGCCGCAGCCATTTGTTCCGCCTTCCTCGGTCGTGCCGTAAAGATTTCCCGTAGCATCCATCGCCAACGGACCCCGCCCCGCGTACCAGCCATCCGCACATCCTTCTTCTGAGCAAAAGCTGTGCAGAACGCTCTCTGTCCAGGTTCCGTTCGCGTTCGGAGCCAGCTTGAAGACGGCTCCGCAGCCAGCCTCGCACACATCGCTAGTCCCGCCGCTGTAGGTTGTGCCATAGAGGTTGCCGGATTTGTCGAAGAGTAGTACGGAATCGGGTTGGGAGCCGTCGGCCCCGGCAAAGGTATGCAGCACTGTTAGGTTGTTCGCCGTGCCCAGCTCGAAGATCACCCCGTCCCCGTAGCCGCAATATGCAGAACCACCGGTGGTAGCCACGCCGTACAAATTGCCTGCAGCGTCCACAATTACGCCGGGGGATGGGTTGCAGCCATCGGCGTAGCCCGTAAATGTGTAGAGCACGGTCAACTTGCCGGCGGGATCGACCTTAAATATGTTTCCCGGCGTCAGGTAAGTCGTGCCATATAGGTTTCCGGCGGCGTCGCGGGTCAATAGCGCTTCGGGGAACTCGCCGTCGCTGCCCCTAAACTCGTGCAGAACCTTCTCCTTGCCGCCTGCGTCCAGTTTAAACAGCGTGCCGCATCCGTACTGATAGCATTTCGTGTTGCCGCCTGAAACCGTTGTTCCGTACAGATCTCCCGCGCGGTCGCGGACCATACCGGCCAAGGGCTCAGCCCCATTTGTAAAGTTGAAGCTATGTACCCACAGCTCCTCGCCGAATTGGTTCAGTTTGAACGCGGTACCGCAGCCCTGAACAAAGCTGATGCACAGACCGCTGCCACTCCCGCCGTCGGCAGTCGTGCCATACAAGTTTCCGGCACCGTCCCTGACGAGCAAGCCGAAGGGGATGGCGCCGTCCTTCCCGTGAAACGTGTGCAGCACCTTAAACTTCGCTGCCTGCGTCTGAGCGGGGACAACTACTGACGCCAGCAAGAGCGTCACGAAGATCACGAAGATCGACTTTGCTGCGGAGAAGGACTTATTGGATCGCATGGCTCGTTGCCTCTATTAAAGCGGTGGGCCGGGGAGGAAGGGAAGCAGTTCAGGCCACATCCTGCGGCCAGAGTATAGCATGGGTCCCGGCCCTAACTGGGAGGCTTGCCCACACATTCCCGCTCCGCCATTACCCCGGCTTTCCTGGAAGTTGGCTTCGTCGACCTGATTCACATCCACTTTTTGCTTGACCGGGCTCTATAGCTCAGCTAACATAGTTAACAGATAAGTTAGCTGTTTGATAACAGCGAATCACTCGGCTCTTTGACAATTTCGACTGCGGCCTCCAAAGTCGGCCCACTAAGTCCTTTAGAAGGGATATTTTGGAGGGTATCTCCCGATTGTGCCCTGTTTTCAAACACTTACAAGGTCGAGCAGAGCGCAGGGTATCCTTTTCGTAAGTCCTTTAGAAGGGATATTTTGCGTGGGTATCTCCAAAGCAGCACCTTTGTTTTCATAGATCTAGCAGGAAAACGCATTTTTTGGGTATATACCCGATATCAGATAGTAAACCGAGATACTACGATTGTTTACATACTGGTAAACACCGCCGAGACCGACGTAAAGGTCGGCGAGCGCCTTCACCCTTCGCACCCTCGCCTTCCACCATTCCGCACATTACGCGGAAGGATGGGGCACCCTTTATTTTATATGTTTGATTTAGATTTGCACGGCGGATGGATGGGCCACCCTCTTCAAATAAATCGTCGTCCAGCCATCTAGCGAGCGCCGACTGCTTTGTCCTGCGAAGCGCCCACAGGGTCAGGGTATAAATAACGGCCGCGCTCTCCAGCGGGCTTCTCAACTTCGACTGGGCTGCGATGAGCTTCCGCGTAGGCGTCGTGGCGAACCCCCGTAACTTGCCAGGAAACCTTCAGGCCGGGAGTTCCTCCAGCCACGCGGAAAGTGTTGTTCTCGATCTCCCGGGCAACATACACCGGCGCGAAACCTCCGATACAACTTAGCTGGTACCGGAAATCCCGGTTGAGCGCCTCAAACCAATCCGGAAGCTGGATCTCCGCCTCGCCTTTCGTATCCAATACCGCGGTACCGTTGTAGATGTTCATCATGTCTGGAGATTCGACCGACGTGTGATAAAGGTACTTGTTGGCGGGATCCAGAGGATCATCAATCTTGAAGTGCTTGGCCCCGGTCACGTTTAAGTCTCCACCCACTGCTAAGTCCCCGGCGATTGCCACGTCACCAGCGCTGTTCGCGAGCATCACAGTTCCGCTGGCGTTGGGAAAGGTCCAGGTCTGTGATGCGCCCAAGCCTGCACTCGTAATACTTCCGTGGATTTTCGGGTTGCTTCCCATTATGATTGGTCCGCCGGCTACGGTTAAAGGCTGATATTCTCTAGGATTCATCGTCACAAAGCTTGCGAAACTACCGCCTACCCATGCGCCTATGCTATTAAGCTTGTCAGCGCCCAGCACCGTAACGGCATTGGCGGGATGAGTAGACATGACGGCTTGTGGCATTGTCGCTACCGCAAGGTAAATTCCACCAACAATGGTAAGACGCGCTCCGCCAGCTATGCTAATCAGTTCGGTACGGCCGGCGCTGGGTGGATCTTCAAGGATATCGCTGCCGCTCATCACTACGTTACACGAAACGCAGTTGGAGCCGATTGTAAGGAAGTCCAGCGCAGTTGGGCCACTAGCATTTTCCCAGTGACTGCCACTAAAGTAGAACTGTTGTCCGCCCGGGATGTTTAACGTGACACCACAATGATCGAACGAAATGTTATAGAACGAAACTACTATACCCTGGCCACCCTCGAAGTCCACGCAGTTCGTGTAGAAGGGAACGGACGCCCCACCGCCCCCAGGCAGGTTTTTCGACTTGTTTGTTAAGACCCCACCAAAAAACGCGATGTTCTCACCCGTGCGTGTAATTCCCGGAGGCGTATATATAAATTTCACATTATCAAGCATTTGCAGGTTGTAAAAATACTCTAGATAAACATTGTTTCCGATCAGAATGCCGATGTCGAAGCCAGAAATAAACAGGTCCTTGTAGCTCTGCCTGATGTCATTCATAAGAAATAATCCAACCGCCGTGTTGCTCCCGCTGGTAAAGCCGGGCCCGAATAGCGTAATCCCCCGAATGCCACTTCCTGCTCCGCCGCCGGTGGCCATCGTGATTGCTGCCCCCGTGGTGGCAGTGAAATAGAGTTCTGTCGTACCGTTGGAGGTCGGGTATCCATTGTATGTCCCGGTCTCACCTGCGTCGCCCTCGAGAACAACCGGTTTGCTGAGACTGGAAAACTTAATCGGCGTCGTGTATGGGTAGATGCCGGCCGACACCTTTATCTTGCATCCGCTCGCTGGACATGCTGCGTACGCTTGATTGATCTTGTCACCAATGTCGTGATTGCCTGTTCCGGAAAATTGATCTGCATAAAAGACGTTCTCCAGGTTCCGAACCTTGAGATTCGCCATGTCTACTACATCCGTGAGGTCGGTTGGCGTGGCATTCACGACGATCGGAGAATTCTTAATGTCGGTGGGGCTGTCGAATTCTGGAATTGCGCCGACCGTTCCCCCGGGAGTAGTAACCGTGGATGAGGGGGCTAGAACCCCGCGCTTCCCCAGGTCGGCCGCAGTCCCTGGAGCAACGACAACATTGCTGGAGTTGCCGCCGTTTGCCTGTAGGAACGCCGACGCAGGCAATCCGCCAAGAGTGTCCGCGTCTGCTGCCTTCAAAGCATAGGGCACACTCGCCAACAACACTCTCGGCTGTTCTTCCTCGCCCGGTAACAGCGCCGTCACTCCCAGCCATCGCGGCTGCCCAGAAGCAAAAAGTTCCGACGGGATTCCAGTACTCGTGCTTTCGCCGAGAAAGGCAGTGTAATGACCCTGCGACAACTGGACGTTTTGCGTCTCCTGCCAAAGCGCTACCCCTCCTGTCTGTTCGCTATAGATGGCGAAGGCGAGGCCGACAGTATTGCTCAGCAAGTTTCCCGAGGCATCTTTCAGCACACCGCTGAATTTCACGAGGCGCGGTACGCCGGGGGCGACACTGGCTTGAGTCGGGGCCTGCTGAGTTTGCCCAGAGGCGAAGACGGAAATCATTACAGAGAAAAGAGTTAGCAACAGTTGCAGAGGCACAAAAAAACGCTTTTGCATTAACGGGGCTCCAAGATTTGTCTTCTAAAGAATGGCATTATCTCACAATCCCGCAGCGCGGATGCCGGTGTCGAGTACAAAATCACGAGTGCGGAACCATTTGGGAAAATCTCTGATCGCCGCTCGTTCGCTAATCAGGCAAATGATTTCGCAACTAAATTTTTACTCTGGGGTTAGGATGGTCGTTAACAATTCCGCGCCCGCTTCGTCTCGGTGCGGCCTGGGCCCTGGCGGTTACATCGTTTCTTAAAGGGAGTAGGCGCCATGAAGACTTCGTCGCTGCTGGTCGCTCTCGTCATCCGTATAGCCGCTATTCTGTCCTTGCTGGGCACCCTCGCGGTGCCGCACGCGCACGCGCAAGTTTCCTTCCTGCAGCCGCTCAGTTTCCAGGGCAGCAGCCCTGAGGTGGACGCCGATTTCAATCGGGACGGCAAGCTCGACATCGCCACTTCGGGCACACTGCTGCTGGGCAACGGCGACGGCACTTTCAAAACGCCAATCAATTTAAGTGTTTCCGGAAACCTGGTCGCAACCGCTGATTTCAATGACGACGGCAATCCTGATCTGCTCATCGCAAGCTCACAGTCAACGGTACTGAGCGTTCTCCTAGGCAATGGCGATGGCACATTTCAAGCGCCGAAGAGCACTAATGTCGGGATTTCTTTTTTTGGGATTATAGCCATCGACGTCAACGGCGACGGTAAGCCCGACGTGCTGGGACAGTATGGGACTCAGGTGTTTGTGCTCCTGGGGAACGGGGATGGAACTTTCAAGGCTGGAGTGCCTTATTCCGCGGGACAAAACCCCTACCTCATGCTGACAGGCGATTTCAATGGTGACGGCAAAGTCGACATCGCTACTGCTGATGGGGGCTACCCGACGGGCGGGACGATCGCCGTCATGCTGGGAAACGGAGACGGCACCTTTCAGTCACCAATAACTTCGACCGGCGTGCAGGATCCTGTTGGCGTAAGCGCTGTTGATGCCAACGGCGATGGCAAGCTCGATCTGATCATCTCCGACCAATCGACCGGTCAAACCTATACCTTTCTAGGGAACGGGAATGGAACGTTCCAGGCGGCTATCGTAGCTGCGTCCGTAGCCGGCCCCGTTGGAGCTGCAGACCTAAGTGGTGATGCCAAACCGGCCGACTTGATCGTTGGAACCGGCTCTTCGTTCGCCGAGGTCCTACTGGGGAATGGAGACGGCACCTTCACCTATAACGGAGCTTATGCTACCCCTTTCGGCGGCGGAAGTATCCTGATCGCGGATTTCAACAATGACGGCAAGCTCGACGTGGCGATAGGTGGCACGATGCTTCTGGGTAACGGTAATGGGACATTTAACGGACAGCCCGTAACTCCGCTCCCCGCTGCTTCCGCCGCCGCCGCCGGCGATTTCAACGGCGACGGCAACCCGGACCTCGCTGTCACTTCCAGCAGCGATGTCGACATCCTTCTTGGCAACGGCACAGGCTCGTTCACCGTGGCGCACACCTACGCCCTCCCTGAATCGGGCTACGCGATTGCTGCTGGCGACCTCAACGACGACGGGAAGATTAACTTGGCGATCTTTGCGGTTAACTCAACCAATCAAGACTGGAGCTTGGCGGTCATGCTGGGAAATGGGGACGGGACCTTTGGTGCGCCTACGACTTACCAGCAGGGGCAAAATTCCGTTGGTCCCGACGTAATTCCGCCGATAGTAATCGCTGACCTTCGAGGCGACCACAAACCTTACGTGCTCACGCTGCAGGATGATTCTTTGGTGGTATTTCCGAACAATGGCGACGGTACGTTTGGATCTCCGGTTTCTTATCTCTCGGGCTCGGGGACAAACGGGGTCGTGGTGGCCGACTTCAACAATGACGGCAAGCTTGACGCCGCAGTTTCGAGTTCAGCCGGAATTGGGATTTTGCTGGGTAACGGCGATGGTACTTTCCAAGGCGCGACCTTCACCGCCACTGCAGGAAATGCGTTCGGAATTGTTACCGACGATTTCAATAACGACGGCAAAGCCGACCTGATCGTCGGTGTCAACGGCACAGGACAGGTGTTCTTGGGTAACGGGAACGGCACGTTTACCGCCGTTCCCGGGAGCCTTGCGGCTGCGGTGATCGGCGTCGCCGATTTTAATGGCGATGGCAATCTTGACTTGGTGGAATCCGACTGCCCCGGGACGACATCGCAGTTCAGGATATGGTGCGCCCAATTGGGTATTGGGAACGGAACTTTTGGCAACTCCATTACGGTTACGACCGGCTCCGACGTGACTAATGGGTTCAACGTAATAGCCGATTTCAACCGCGATCAAAAACCCGACATTGCGATTGACCTTTCCCCGTTGTTCAATCCACCGGGTGGTGTGTTTATGTTTCTAAATACGACCCCACCCGCGCCGGGCTTGACTGTCTCTCCCACCGCCTTGCCTTTCCCGTCGCAAGTGGCTGGAACAAGCAGCTCTCCTGCCAGTGTGATGTTGAGCAATACCGGCAAAGGTGTTCTGACCGTGTCAGGCGTAAAGATTACTGGAAGTAATGCCAACGAATTCAGCCAGACCAACAATTGCACCAGCGTTCAGCCGGGAGCCAATTGCACCATCAAAGTTGTTTTTGCTCCGGCCGCCGCCGGCAACGCAACGGCGAGTCTAAGCGTGACCGACAATGCCGTAGGCAGTCCGCAAACCGTCGCTCTGTCCGGCACGGCCACGGCTGCACCAGATTTTGCCATCGGCCCCGCCTCGGGATCTTCGAATTCCGCGACCATCGCTGCGGGACAAACGGCATCCTTCAATCTGACGGTTTCGCCCGCGGGATCATTCAGTGGGGCGGTGAGTCTGAGTTGCGCGATCACGCCTGCAGTGACGCCTGCGCCGGTCTGCACCTTGCCAGCCTCGGTCAACGTGACCCAGGGCGCGGCTGCGCCAGTGGCTGTCAAGGTATCCACGACCGCGTCAGGAACC
>Ga0207060_10153_pt1 | contig 26020 bp, 31 predicted proteins | sample Alteio_BWMinCont_30_FD_153270 | JGI IMG/M metagenome (GOLD analysis project Ga0207060, IMG submission 153270) | Enriched cells from forest soil in Barre Woods Harvard Forest LTER site, Petersham, Massachusetts, United States -... | ecosystem: Environmental > Terrestrial > Soil > Temperate forest >...
ATATAAAGAGGTTGTCCTGGTTGTATGGCCAAACCAATATCACTTAACCATCCCATATCTGGAGAGTTTCCAAACCACTGACTAATGGTTGCCGGAAATAATATAATGCTAGAAGCAAATATAGGAGGTATGACACCAGCCATGTTAAGCTTTAAAGGTAAATGGCTCTTTTGAGCAGCATATACCTTCTGCCCATGTTGTCGCTTAGCATAATTAATTGTAATACGCCGTTGACCCCGCTCCACAAATACTACGAAAGCAATAATGGTAATTAAAATAACGCATAATAATATAAGGGCTATCGCTTGCATTTCACCTTGACGAACTTTATCAAAAGTATTGACTATGGCACCAGGTAATCCAGCAACAATTCCAGAAAAAATAATCAATGAAATACCATTACCAACACCCCGTTCGGTAATTTGCTCTCCCAGCCACATCAAAAACATAGTACCTGTTACCAACGTTAAGGTGACTGTAAAATAATAAATAAACCCAGTTTCTAAAGCGATATTAGAACTGGCAAGATATCTTGCCATACCAATTGCTTGTATTGTTGATAAAAACAATGTGGCGTAACGCGTATACTGTGATATTTTTCGCCGTCCCGCTTGACCTTCCTTCTTTAATTGTTCAAGTACTGGCCACACGACAGTCAATAGTTGAATAATAATAGATGCAGAAATATAAGGCATCACCCCTAATGCAAAAACTGTCAACCTAGACAAAGCACCACCTGAAAAAAGGTTAAACAACCCAAAGATATCTTTGTTCCCTGAAAATAATTCAGCTAAACGGGCAGGATCTAAACCGGGAACAGGAATGTATGATCCAATTCTATATACGAGCAGAGCACCCACTAAAAATAATATGCGACGTTTTAACTCTGTTAATCCGCCTTGTTTTGTGCCTGTTTTAACCTGTTTTTGCATGAATTAATTAACTACCTTGCCACCCGCAGATTCTATTGCTTTCCGAGCACCCTGTGTAATTGAAAGACCTTGGATAGTCACAGCCCGATCAATTTTTCCAGAAGCAATAATTTTAACTTTTTTGATGGATTTAGACACAATATTTGCATCAAACAACTCTTGTAAATTAATAATATCCCCGGATATCGAAGAGAGTTCACCTAGACGAACTTCTGCAGTAAAACGTGCGGTTCTTGATCTAAAACCAAACTTCGGTAATCGACGCTGTAAAGGCATTTGACCACCTTCAAATCCCACTTTGTGATACCCCCCAGCACGCGCTTTTTGCCCTTTATGCCCTTTACCACAGGTCTTGCCTTTACCAGACCCAATACCTCTTCCAAGACGTTTTGCTTTTGTCTTTGCTCCTACAGCAGGCTTTAGTGAATTTAAATTCATCATTAACATTGCTCCACTGTTAGAAGATAAGAAACTTTTGCAATCATGCCACGAGTATTAGGCGTATCTTCTAAAGTGACCTTTTGATTGATACGACGTAAACCTAAACCATTTAAAGTCGCTTTATGCCGAGGTAAACGACCACTGCTACTTTTTATTAATGTCACTAAAAGCTTGCTTTTTTTAGTCATCGTGCATAATCTCCGCTACTTTTTTACCTCGTTTAGCAGCCACTTGCTCAGGAGATGTCATCCCTAATAAACCTTTTAATGTTGCACGAACAACATTCACTGGGTTAGTTGAACCTAAACATTTTGCTAAAACATTATGTACACCCAGCACTTCAAATACTGCTCGCATCGATGTTCCTGCAATAATTCCTGTACCTTCTGAAGCTGGACGCATAATCACTTTAGAAGCACCATGCTGTGATTCGATCGGATGATATAAAGTTGTTCCATTGAGATCGATACGTACCAAGTTTCGTCTGGCACTTTCCATCGCTTTTTGGATAGCAATAGGCACTTCCCGAGCTTTACCACGTCCTACACCAATGCGACCTTTGCCATCTCCCACCACAGTGAGAGCATAAAAACCAAACTTTCTACCACCCTTAACAACGGTGGCAGTTCGTCGAACAGCGACCAACTTTTCTTGGAAGCCATCGCCCTTTGTTGCTAATTCTACGCTTGCCGTGTTACCCATGTTAATATAACCCTTAGAATTCTAGACCGTTTTCTCTTGCGGCTGTAGCCAGCGCTTTAATACGACCATGATATTTATAACCAGAACGATCAAAAGCGATACGAGTAATCCCCTTCGTTTTTGCACGCTCTGCCACAAGCTTCCCAACTGCTTTTGCAACTTCAAGCTTACCTGGTCCTAATTTTTCTTTTCGAAGTATTTCTTCAACACTGGAAGCGCAAGCCAACACTTCTGAACCCTGCGGTGAAAAAATCTGGGCATAAATATGTCTGGGCGTTCGATGGACACTCAATCGAATTGCTCCTAACTCTGAAATTTTGCCTCGACTCCGGCGTATTCTCTTGTTCCGCGCCATCCTATTATTCATTACATTACCCTACTTTTTCTTAGTCTCTTTTAAATTAACCACTTCATTTTCATATCGTACACCTTTACCTTTGTAGACTTCAGGCGGTCTAATTGCACGAATTTTTGCAGCAGTTTCTCCAACCACTTGTTTATCAACACCTTCTATTACTACTTCCGTATTACTCGGGGTTTCAAACGTTATTCCAACAGGTGCTCCATATTGTACAGGGTGAGAAAACCCCAAACTGAGTTCTAAAATATTATTTTGAGCTTTTGCTCTATAGCCAACCCCAACTAATTGAAGCTTACGTTTAAATCCTTGACTAACTCCAATGACCATATTTTCAAGTAAAATTCGGGTTGTACCAACCATTGGATGTTTTGCTTTTTTAGCACTAATCTGAACACTATTACCCTGCACCTGTAAAGCAACCGCATCATGAAGCTGATAAGTAAATTCCCCTTTTTTACCTTTGATGTGCACCAAATCATTCTGTACAGAGAATTGTACTTCTTTTGGGATTTCTAATGGTCTTTTCGCAATTCTTGACATATATAACCTCTACGCCACAAAACACAGAACTTCACCACCCTGCCCCTCTGCACGCGCTTTTTTATCGCTCATCACACCTCGAGACGTGGAAATAATTGCAATGCCTAATCCACCCATCACTTTTGGGAGTTCATCTTTACGTTTATAAACCCGTAATCCTGGCCGACTCACTCGTCTAATTTGTTTAATAACAGGCTTCCCATCAAAATATTTTAAGAAAACTTGAAGGTAAGGTTTATCTCCTGCTTGTACTCGAAAATTGACTATATAACCCTCATCTTGTAATACTTGTAAAACTGCAATTTTACTTTTTGGATGATGGCATTTTTACGTCTTCTTTTTCAGACAATTGCCCGTTTCGAATCTGGGTTAGCATGTCGGCAATGGGATCTTGCATACTCATATTTACACTCCTACCAACTTGCCTTCTGTAACCCAGGAATAATACCTGACATCGCCAACTCTCTAAGCTTACTTCGAGCTAAACCAAATTTTCGATACACTCCCCGCGAACGTCCTGTCAGTAAGCAACGATTACGTGAACGCGTCCGATTAGAATCCCTCGGTAAACTCTGCATTTTTGCTTGTGCAGCCATTTTTTCCTCTATACTGACGTTATGATCACGAATCACTGAGCGCAACGCTGCTCGTCGATCCGCATATTTTTTAATCAACTTTGTCCGCCGTTTTTCTTTCTCTATCATGCAACGCTTAGCCATCAGGCTTCACTCCTAACCAAAATCTACTCTCTAAATGGAAAATTTAATGCTTTTAATAGCGCCAAAGCTTCCCCATTGGTTTTAGCGCTTGTCGTAATGGAAATATCCAAACCACGTAAGGCATCAATCTTATCGTATTGAATCTCCGGAAAAACAATCTGTTCCTTTACTCCCAGTGTATAATTCCCACGACCGTCAAAAGAACGCTTATTCAATCCCCTAAAATCACGAACTCGAGGAATTGCAATGTATAATAAACGCTCAAGAAACTCGTACATGCGCTCACTTCTTAATGTTACTTTACAACCAATTGGCCAGCCTTCTCGAATTTTAAAACCAGCAACCGATTTTCTTGCAACCGTAATCACAGATTTTTGACCTGCAATACGAGTTAAATCAGAAGCTGCATTTTCGACAATTTTTTTGTCGTTAACCGCTTCTCCCACACCCATGTTCAGCGTTACCTTGGTAATCCTAGGAACTTCCATAACATTGGAATAGCCAAATTCCTTTAAAAGTTTTTTGACTACTGTGTTTCGATAATATTCTTTTAACTGAACCATGTGTTTTTAACCTGCTATTATTGCCCTAAATGTCGACAACTTCTCCTGTCGATTTAAATATTCTTACCTTCCGCCCATCTTCAAGTATTTTAAACCCAATTCGATCAGCCTTACCAACCGCTGCATTAAAAATTGCAATATTGGAAATATCAATAGGTGCTTCTTTTTCCAAAATACCACCTGAATTTTCTTGTGATGTAGGTTTCGTATGTCGCTTAACTATATTAACACCATCCACAATCACTTTAAATTTCTGAATGCATTTACCTTTTCTTGTTACATAACTTGAAATGGTTTTATTCACGATTCCTTGACGACCTTTATCCTTGCCTGTAATAACTACTACTTTGTCGCCTTTTTTAATCTTACTCATTATAACACCTCAGGTGCTAGGGAAATAATTCTCATAAATTGCTCATTTCTCAATTCACGAGTTACGGGTCCAAAAATACGTGTACCTATGGGTTCACGCTGATTATTTAATAATACGGCGGCGTTTCTATCGAAACGAATCGTTGAGCCATCAGGTCTGCGAATACCTTTACGGGTTCTAACAATAACTGCTTTAACAACATCCCCTTTTTTGACTTTTCCTCGAGGGATAGCCTCTTTGATGCTCACCACAATGATATCACCAATTCCAGCGTAACGTCGCTTTGAGCCACCTAAAACCTTTATACACATAACGCGACGCGCACCACTATTATCAGCGACATCGAGTATGGACTGCATCTGAATCATGAGTCGCCTCCGTCAAAGTCGGAAATCATACCATTTATTAACCCGCATTTTCAAGTCGTTCCAAAAGCTTCCAGCTTTTCGTTTTGGAAAGAGGCCGAGTTTCCGTGATGATAACAATGTCACCTATTTGACAAAGGTTCTCTTCATCGTGTACATGCAACTTTGTCGTTCTATTAATAACCTTGCCATACAATGGGTGTTTAACTTTACGGGTTATCTTAACAACAATTGTCTTATTCATTTTATTGCTAATCACCGTACCTTGTAATACTCGACTTATCGTCGTCGCTTGGCTGCTCGTCATTCTTGATTACCTTCTTTCTCTCTTAAAATAGTTTCAATTCGTGCAAGTGAGCGTCGGATATCTTTAATTGGGTGAGTTTTTGTAAGTTCTCCGCTTGACTTTTTAAGTCGTAACTTAAACCGCTCACGTAATAATGAACTCCTGGAGTGTTTTAACTCAGATATAGATTGATTTCTTAAATCTACTGCTTTTGTTTTCATTATTTAATCACTCGCTCAATAAATTCTGTCTTAACCGGTAGTTTAGCTGCCGCTAAACGAAAAGCTTCTTGTGCAAATTCTTCCTTAACCCCTTCAATTTCAAATAAAACTCTTCCGGGTTGTACTAAAGCTACCCAATATTCAACATTACCTTTACCACTTCCTTGTCGAACTTCTAAAGGTTTTTGGGTAATGGGTTTATCAGGAAAAATTCTGATCCAAACCTTACCGCCTCGTTTAATGTATCGATTAACTGCACGCCGAGCAGCCTCAATTTGACGAGCGGTTATGCGCGCATGACCAATAGCTCTTAAGCCAAATTCGCCAAAACTGACTTTATTGCCTCTGGTCGCAATACCACGATTACGCCCTTTGTGTTGCTTGCGAAACTTAGTCCGCTTAGGTTGCAACATGTCTATACCCCCTCAAGAAATTTACCGTACTAGGTTCCTCATGGTGCGTAACACCGGATGAGGGTATACCTACTCACCAGCCGCTAATTGCTGCTCTTGCTTCCCTATCACTTCACCTTTGAAAATCCAAACTTTTACACCAATGACACCATAGGTTGTTTTAGCAATCGCTGTACCATAATCAATATCTGCTCTAAATGTATGTAAAGGCACTCGACCTTCTCGATATACTTCACGACGCGCTATTTCGGCTCCGCCTAAACGGCCTGAAACACAAACTTTAATACCCTTCGCTCCCAATCGCAAAGCTGTTGTTACTGCTCTCTTCATAGCACGACGAAACATAACTCTGCGTTCTAATTGTTGTGCTATGCTTCTCGCAACCAAAACCGCATCCAATTCTGGTTTTCGAATTTCTTCAATATTAATGTGGACAGGAACGCCTATTTTTGCACTGAGTACTGTCCGTAATTTTTCAACATCTTCACCTTTCTTGCCAATGATAACGCCTGGTTTTGCAGTACGAATAGTGATCCGCACATTACGCCCTGTTCGTTCAATTAAGATACCACTAAGGCCCGCGGCTTCAGGTAAGCGCTTTTCAACATAAGCTCGTACCTGCAGATCACTTGCTAAAGTTTCTGCAAATGAGTTTCCTTCAGGAAACCAACGTGCACTACTTTCTCGAATGTATCCAAGACGAATTCCGATTGGATGTACCTTTTGCCCCATGAATAACGTCCTCTTATTTACCTGCAACTACAATTGTAATATGGCAATTACGTTTAACAATTTTATTCGCTCGCCCTTTTGCTCTAGGACTAAAGCGTTTAAATCTTTGTGCTTCATTCACAAAAATGCGATGAACGGATAACTCATCAATATCTAAACCTTCATTATGCTCTGCATTGGCAATCGCAGACTGTAATACTTTCTTAATGATTTGAGCTGCCTTTTTTGGACTAAAATTTAATAACGTCACGGCTTTAGCGACAGATAAACCCCTCACCTGATTGGCAACTAACCGCGCTTTCTGAGCTGAAATTCGCGCATCACTTAATTTTGCACACACTTCTGCTGTCATATTGATCCTCTTTCACTTTCTCTTAAGTTTTAGTTTCTTTAGCTTTCTTAGCTGTTTTATCACCTGAATGACCTTTAAAAGTGCGTGTTGGCGCAAACTCACCTAACTTGTGAGAAACCATATTTTCAGTGATTAAAATTGGAATATGTTGACGACCATTGTGGACTGAAATAGTTAAACCCACCATATCTGGAATAATCGTTGAACTCCTAGACCACGTCTTAATCGGTCTCTTAATACGAGAAGTTATTGCAAATGTTACTTTCTTTAGCAACTTTGCTTGAATAAATGGCCCTTTTCTGAGTGAACGCGGCATTCTATGTTCTCCCCCTATTTCTCAGACTTACGTCGACGAATAATCATTTTACCCGTAAGTTTATTACTCCGAGTCTTTTTACCTTCCGCTTTACCCCAAGGTGAACACGGTGGACGTCCTCCTGAAGTTCGTCCTTCACCACCACCCAATGGGTGATCAACTGGATTCATTGCAACACCCCGAACATTAGGACGCTTATTACGCCATCGATTAGCTCCCGCTTTACCAATTTTACGCAAATTATGCTCTGAATTGCCTACTTCACCGATGGTTGCTCGACAATCTGCTAATACTTTTCGCATCTCACCCGATTTTAAACGAAGAGTCACGTAGATCCCTTCTCTGGCTAATAGCTGAACAGAACACCCCGCACTACGAGCCAACTGAGCACCTTTCCCTGGCTTCATTTCTACACAATGAACCACTGATCCAACTGGAATATTTCTAAGAGGCAAACAATTGCCAACAGAAAAAGGTGCATCTTGACCAGAAATCACTTGTGCACCTACGGATAATCCTTTTGGCGCAATCATATAACATCGTTCGCCATCTGCATAAAGTATTAAGGCAATATTCGCTGTTCGATTAGGATCGTATTCCAAACGTTCAACTTTACCTGGAATACCGTCTTTCTTTCTTTTCCAATCGATAATACGATAGCGTTGTTTATGTCCGCCCCCTCGTTGCCAAGCGGTAATTCGCCCATGACAATTTCGACCGCTGGTTTCTTGTTTTGAAACAACCAGTGGTGCATAGGGTTTACCTTTATGTAAATCCGGGTTTACAATTTTAACGACAAACCGACGTCCCGGTGAAGTTGGTTTAGTTTTTACTATTGGCATGCCATACCCTCAATCATTGGTAGTTGGCCACATTAATATCTTGACCTTCCTTTAACGACACATAGGCCTTCTTCCCACCCGACCTTAATCCTTCTATTTGCTTAAATCGTTTTAATTTTCCTCTGATACGTCCCATCTGAACAGCGACTACTTCTACTTTAAAATGTTGTGCTACCGCCTGTTTAACTTCAGTTTTTGTTGCATTTTTTGCAACTTTAAAAACAATTTGTCGATTCTTTTCTGCTGAACGAACACTCTTTTCAGTCGTATGAGGGCCTAGTAAAATTTGATACAAACGTTTTTCATTCATCCCAGCACCTCTTCAAACTTCCGAATGGCATCAATAGTCATCAATACTTTTTCAAATTTAACTAAACTGACAGGGTCAACATTGAGTGCTTGTCTTACATCTACCCTGGGTACATTACGAGCAGAAAGATATAGATTTGGATCCCATTCTCCTGTAACGATTAACGCCTCTGTAAGATCTAAATCTTTAAGTTTTGTCAATAAATCTCGAGTTTTAGGCTTACTAAATGTCAATTTTTCTACTACTATCAAACGGTTTTGACGAACTAACTCTGATAAAATCGCCTGCATAGCCCCTCGATACATTTTCTTGTTCACTTTTTGGCTATGATCTTGAGGTTCAGCAGCAAATACTTTACCGCCCCCACGCCACAATGGGCTTCGAATAGTTCCTGCTCGTGCACGACCTGTTCCTTTTTGGCGCCAGGGTTTAATACCACCCCCCCGAACTTCTGCACGTGTTTTCTGTGCACGTGTTCCGGAACGACCGCCTGCTAAATAGGCTGTAATAACCTGGTGCACTAAAGCTTCATTAAAGTCGCGTCCAAATGTGATCGCGGAAACTTCCACGCCTTTAGACACTTCTCCACTCGATACAGCTAATGCAAGTTCCATCATTTCCCCCTTTAGGCAGCTTCCGTTGACTTAGATTTGTTTTTTACAGAAGGATAAATAATGACATTTCCCCCAGGCGCACCAGGTACGGCTCCTCTAACCAGGAACACGTTCCGCTCTGCATCTATTCTAACAACTTCTAAGTTTTGAACGGTTCGACGACAATTGCCATATTGGCCAGCCATCTTTTTGCCTTTAAATACTCTACCCGGTGACTGGTTTTGACCAATTGATCCCGGTGCATTATGTGATAATGAATTACCGTGAGAGGCACGCTGAGAGCTAAAATTATGTCGTCGTATAACGCCAGCAAAACCACGACCTCGTGTGACTCCCATAACATCCACTTTTTGTCCTGCTTCAAACAAGGACGCAGAAAACTCTTGCCCCACAGTAAAATTGTTAATTTCTGAAACTGGGACCCGAAATTCAAATAGTTTTTCACCTGCAAGGATATTTGCTTTTGCAAAATGCCCAGACAATGGTTTATTAATACGCGATGCCTTTCGTTCTCCAAAGGTTATCTGAATTGCACAATACCCATCATTTTCAAGCGTTTTAACTTGAGAGATCTGATTACGCTTTACTTCCAGTACAGTAACAGGTATTGAAATTCCCTCTTCGGTAAACACCCGTGTCATTCCACATTTACGAGCAATCAAACCGATTGACATTACTTATCCCCCTACTCTGCTCATAGCAATCTGAACGTCTACTCCCGCAGCAAGATCCAGTTTCATGAGTGCATCTACTGTTTTATTAGTAGGTTCAACAATGATGACCAAACGTGAATGCGTACGCATTTCAAGCTGATCTCTCGCATTTTTATCTACATGAGGAGAAGTCAATATCGTAAATCGTTCAATCCGCATGGGTAAAGGTACAGGACCTCGAACCTGAGCACCTGTTCGCTTTGCCGTATCTACTATTTCTTGAGCAGATTTATCGATCAACTTGTGATCAAATGACTTTAAGCGAATTCGTATATTTTGGCTTGCCATGTGTCTTACTCCAGAACCTTCGCAACGACACCTGCTCCGACAGTGCGACCCCCTTCACGTATCGCAAAGCGTAAGCCCTCTTCCATCGCTATCGGTGCTATCAATGTTATCACCATCTTTATATTGTCTCCGGGCATCACCATCTCTACTCCTTCCGGCAACATCACTTCTCCGGTCACATCGGTCGTTCTAAAATAAAATTGCGGCCGGTATCCTTTAATAAATGGCGTATGGCGTCCACCTTCTTCTTTCGACAATATATATACTTCTGATTCAAATTTCGTGTGTGGCGTAATCGAGCCTGGCTTCGCCAAAACTTGACCTCGTTCCACATCTTCTCGCTTTGTCCCTCTTAACAAGACACCCACATTGTCCCCAGCTTGTCCTTGGTCTAACAGCTTACGGAACATTTCAACACCCGTGCATATCGTCTTTTGGGTATCTCTTAATCCAACTATCTCGACTTCTTCGCCAACTTTAACCACCCCGCGTTCCACTCGGCCTGTTACCACAGTACCTCGTCCAGAAATCGAAAATACGTCTTCAATCGGAAGCAAAAAGGGTTGATCTATCGCTCGTTCTGGGATCGGAAAATACCTATCCATTTCTTCCACAAGCTTCAATATTGAAGGAACTCCGATATCGCTCGTATCTCCTTGCAACGCTTTTAATGCAGAACCCACAACAATTGGGGTATTATCTCCAGGAAAATTGTAACTCGATAATAAATCCCGTACTTCCATCTCGACTAACTCTAAGAGTTCGGCATCATCCACCATATCTGCTTTATTCAGGTAGACCACAATGTAAGGCACACCCACTTGACGAGCTAATAATATATGTTCTCGTGTTTGAGGCATCGGTCCATCGGCTGCAGACACCACCAATATCGCTCCGTCCATTTGTGCTGCTCCCGTAATCATGTTCTTCACATAATCGGCGTGTCCTGGGCAATCCACATGGGCATAGTGCCGGGTTGCAGAGCGATATTCCACATGCGCTGTCGCAATGGTAATACCACGTGCCCTTTCTTCAGGTGCAGCATCAATCTGGTTGTAGTCTTTAAACTCACCACCAAATTTCTCGGCCAATACTTTCGTCATTGCCGCTGTTAATGTTGTTTTACCATGGTCAACGTGACCAATTGTACCCACATTGATATGCGGTAGATCTCGCTCAAATTTACTTTTTGCCACTGGAACACCTCATTAATTTGACCATACACATTAGCCCAACTGTTAACCTGCTCGTTTCTTAATAATTGCTTCTGCAATATTCGCAGGGGTTTCTGCGTACCGAATAAACTCCATGGTATAGGTTGCTCGACCCTGTGTTGCAGATCTTAAATCTGTTGCATACCCAAACATTTCTGATAAAGGTACTTCCGCTGCAATATGTTTACCAGAAACAGAATCATGCATGCCATGAATAACCCCTCGACGACGATTTAAATCACCAACTACATCCCCCATATAATCTTCTGGGGTTATAACTTCTACCTTCATAATGGGTTCTAGCAAGAAGGCACCCGCTTTTAATGCCCCTGCTTTAAAACATTGTGATCCTGCAATTTTAAATGCCATTTCACTGGAATCGACATCATGATAAGAACCATCAAATAATGTTACTTTAACATCTACAACTGGATATCCTGCCAACACCCCATTTTCAAGTTGTTCGCGGATCCCTTTCTCAACCGCCGGGATGTATTCTCTAGGAATTGTACCTCCAACGATGGCATTAACAAACTCAAAGCCTAAACCCACTTCGCGAGGTTCAATTCGTAACCAAACATGACCATACTGACCACGGCCCCCTGTTTGGCGAATATATTTGCCTTCCTGCTCAACCATTTTACTAATGCTTTCTCGATAAGAAACTTGTGGCTTACCAATATTCGCTTCTACTTTAAATTCACGACGCATACGATCAACAATAATATCAAGATGGAGTTCCCCCATCCCAGCAATAATCGTTTCACCTGTTTCTTCATCCGTTCTTACTCTAAAAGAAGGATCTTCTTGCGCTAATTTACTTAAGGCAACACCCATTTTCTCTTGATCTGCCTTAGTTTTTGGTTCAACAGCCACCGAAATAACGGGCTCTGGGAAATCCATTTTTTCAAGTGTAATAACATTATCTTGATCAGATAAGGTATCGCCTGTTGTGGTTTGTTTAAGGCCAACTGCAGCAGCAATATCTCCTGCACAGACTTCTTTAATTTCTTCTCGATCATTCGCAAGCATTAAAAGTATGCGACCAATGCGTTCACGCTTACCTTTTACAGTATTTATTAAGGTATCTCCTGAACGGAGCACACCGGAATAGACTCGGAAAAACGTTAAGGTCCCCACAAAAGGATCTGTCATAATTTTAAAGGCAAGCGCTGAAAATGGTTCAGTATCAGAGGGTGCTCTGGAACCAACGCTGCCTTCTTCGTCATCTAATGTTCCTTGAATAGGTGGTACATCGTTAGGTGCGGGCAAGTATTCAATAACAGCATCTAACATGGCTTGTACGCCTTTATTTTTAAAAGCGGTACCACATAACACCGGAACAATTTCGTTATTTAAAGTTCTGGCACGAAGACCTGCACGAATTTCTTCCTCAGTTAATGATTCTCCCTGAAGATATTTTTCCATTAATTCTTCAGAACCTTCCGCAGCAGCTTCCACCATCTTCTCACGCCAGGTTTGACATAATTCTTTCATCTCAGGCGCTATATCTCGTAACTCGAAAGTCATCCCTTGAGTACTGTCATCCCAATAAATTCCTTTCATTCGAACTAAATCGACAACCCCTTCAAAATGTTCTTCTGCACCAATAGGAATTTGAATAAGAACTGGATTAGCACCTAAACGCGTTTTGATTTGATTAACAACATAAAAGACATCAGCACCCACACGATCCATTTTATTGACAAAAGCAATCCGTGGAACACCGTATTTATTGGCCTGTCGCCAAACTGTCTCGGATTGAGGCTCTACTCCATCAACCGCAGAGAACACCACACAAGCACCATCGAGCACACGTAAGGAACGTTCTACTTCAATGGTAAAATCGACGTGACCTGGAGTATCAATAATATTAACACGATGTTGAGGATATTGACCTGCCATGCCTTTCCAGTAACAGGTCACCGCTGCAGATGTAATGGTAATCCCACGCTCACGTTCTTGTTCCATCCAGTCAGTAACTGCGGCGCCATCATGAACTTCCCCTATCCGATGGGAAACTCCCGTATAAAATAAAATACGTTCGGTCGTTGTGGTTTTTCCGGCATCAATATGAGCCACAATTCCGATATTTCGATAATGTTCAATGGGAGTCGTACGTGCCACGTTATAACCTCAACCTACCAACGATAATGTGAAAATGCTTTATTGGCTTCAGCCATACGGTGCGTATCTTCGCGCTTCTTCACCGCTCCGCCTTTACCTTTGCTGCCCCCTTCTTCATCGGCAGCATCCATCAGTTCTCCTGCCAACCTTAGTGTCATCCCTTTTTCACCACGTTTTCTTGCAAATTCAACAATCCAACGCATCGCTAAAGCAATGGCTCGAGAGGGAATCACTTCAACAGGAACTTGATAGGTAGCTCCACCTACTCGTCGAGACTTTACTTCCACCATGGGACGAACGTTGTCGATGGCTTTTTCAAATATGCCAAGCGGATCACGCTTTGTACGTGTTTTTACAACTTCTAAAGCACCATACACAATCGATTCTGCGCCTGATTTTTTTCCTTTTAGCATCAGTCGATTGATAAATCTGGTTAGTAATTGGCTTCCATAAACTGGATCTGCCAGAACGGGTCTTTTGTCTATTACGCGTCTTCTTGCCATTGCCTTTACCCTAACTCTTTATTACTACTTAACTAATTACTTTTAACTCTATTTATTTACCTGCACTCGCGCCTTTTTTAGCTCGTTTTGCACCGTATTTAGAACGCCCTTGCTCACGACCTTTAACGCCTGCGGTATCTAAATTTCCACGCACAACTTTATAGCGTACCCCAGGTAAGTCTTTTACTCGACCGCCTCGGATAAGCACCACAGAATGTTCTTGTAGGTTATGACCTTCACCTCCAATATAAGCGGTGACCTCGTAGCCATTTGTTAGCCGTACACGACAAACTTTACGTAAAGCGGAGTTTGGTTTCTTTGGAGTTTGCGTGTAAACACGAGAACAAACACCTCGTCGTTGCGGACAATTTTGTAATGCCGGGACCTTCGTCCTATCTTTAGCACGAGTCCGCCCATGACGAACTAACTGATTAACTGTTGACATAAAATTCGACTACTCCACTTTTTTAGACATAGCAAAAAGCAATGCCCACGCACCTCTAGCTTGAGGAAGCGGGATTTTACAATGGTACGATTCCCTATGTCAAGGGTCTACCCGTTAAGGATTGCCTTTAAATCTATACAACCCATTTCACAGCTGCTATTGGCTTATGTTCAGCGCATAGGCAGGAACAATAACATAATTCTTTTAAAAAAAATAGTTTTGGTATTTTTAGAAAGTTAGTTATTTATGTTATTTAATTCTACTCTCTGTACTAAACCAGGGCCGGCCCATCCAAATACAAGTGGAGGTCACCCCGGAAACATACCCGGTGGCAATCGACCCTGCAATCCCCGCATCATGCGAGCAATGCCACCTTTATTGGAAAACTTTTTCATCATCTTTTGCATTTTTTCATGTTGTTTTATGACTTGATTCACTTGTTGGATCTCAGTTCCCGATCCTTTTGCAATTCGTCTTTTGCGAGATCCGGTAATCACGGCTGGGAAACGCCGCTCATGTTGGGTCATAGAATCAATCACTGCCACCGATTGGATCAACATTCTATCATTCAGCTTTGCTTTTGCTGCCTGCGGAATTGCACCGACACCGGGCAGTTTATCCAACATGCTCGACATCCCGCCCATAGTAAGCATTTGCTTAATTTGATCGCGATAATCTCCCAAATCAAAACCATGTCCTTTTTGAAGTTTTTTAGCTAATTTTTGTGCTTCTTCTTTATCAACTTTACGCTCTAGTTCCTCAACTAAGGATAAAACATCCCCCATCCCTAAAATGCGTGTGGCCATTCTATCGGGATGAAAAGGTTCTAAAGCACTCGTTTTTTCACCAACCCCGATAAATTTAATGGGTTTGCCTGTGATGTAACGAATAGACAGAGCAGCGCCCCCGCGTGCATCCCCATCCGTTTTGGTTAACACAACCCCGGTTAATGGCAAAGCCAAATCAAATGCGCGTGCGCTTTTAGCCGCATCTTGACCCGTCATACTGTCTACAACAAACAATGTTTCTATCGGATTTAAAACCTTATGAATGTCTTTAATCTCAGACATCATTTCTGAATCAATATGCAAACGGCCCGCGGAATCGACTATCAAAACATCACAAGCCTGTCTTTTAGCTTGCTGTAAGGCAGTGTTTGCAATATAAACAGGTTTTTGGGTAGGATCACTTGGAAAAAATGAAACACCAATGTCATACGCTAATGTTTTTAACTGATCAATTGCAGCGGGGCGATAAATATCAGCACTGACAACCATCACTGATTTTTTATGATGCTCTTTTAAATATTTCGCTAATTTTGCAACGGTTGTGGTTTTACCCGATCCTTGTAACCCTGCCATTAAAATAACTGCTGGCGGTGTGGTTCTTAAATTGATGTCTACATTGGCTTCACCCATCAGGAATAACAATTCATCATGCACAACTTTAACAAAAAATTGTGCAGGAGAAAGATTTGAAGGGATCTCAACACCCAATGCTTTAACTGAAACCGCTTCTGTAAAAGCTTCTACAACCTCCACCGCAACATCGGCTTCTAACAAGGCCTTTCGGACTTCTTGCAGGGTTTCTTTGATATTATCTTCCGAAAGACGCCCTCGACCTGTTAAATTTCTAAGCGTTTTACTTAAGCGTTCAGTTAAATTTTCAAACATGTATTTAAACCCCTACCCATAATTATTCCCATCAAGAATTCAAATAAGATATTTTTAACTGTTGTGAACTCTTGGAATGTAATATAACAATTTTAAACAAAAAAATATATCTTTGTATCTGCACCTAATGAAGTGATTTGCAACCGGGTGATAGGTCGTTTTTTTGTGGTGTTTTTTTATTTTCTCAAAATCTTTGTTTTGATATAATGATTTTCCATGGATAAAAAAACCCCGGGGTTCATCACATGCTTTCGCATGGAGAGGAATAGCCCGAGGACGGTAATTAAGATTATAGTAGCTCGAGAACCCAAAATGCAACTAGATGAAACAACAGCTTTCCACTTCATTCTTTCAAAAAACAGATTAACAAAATATATCGGATATTCTGATAGATATAAAGGTTTTGACGTTATAGAACTATACAAATGGAATACCCGACTATGTGAAAGTTTATACCCCGTGCTACAAACCATAGAAGTCACCTTCAGGAATGCTACCAACCACGCAATTATTTCAAGTTTTGGAAAAAAGGACTGGCTTGTTGATCTTGAATTATTAAAATCACCCGAACAATTTCGAGTACAAGAGGCACAAAACTATTTAATAAAAAACAAGAAAACACTAACAGTCGATAGACTCGTGGCTGAGTTGAGTTTTGGATTTTGGACTAGCTTATTGGACGCCAGATATGAGCATCATTTATAGCGCAATATTATTAAAAAAGTATTTCCAGATATGCAAAAAACGATAAGAACTCGTAAAAACGTTTCAAGGAGGTTCGACATCATTAGAAAATTAAGAAATCGTATATTCCACTACGAACCCATCTGGCATTTAACCGATTTAAAGGATCAACATCAACAAATTGTTGAAGCTATACAATGGATAGATAGAGGCGCTATAAGATTGATCGAAAATATAGATCGCTTTGAAACCGTATATAGAAATGGACCTAAAAATCGTACGGATTAAGTCTCATTTCAGGGCACCCCTGTCCTAAAAAAAGACTTGACCACTCAAACGTTTTTCCGAAAGACGCCCTCGACCTGTTAAATTTCTAAGCGTTTTACTTAAGCGTTCAGTTAAATTTTCAAACATATATTAAGGCCTACCACTTTTTGCTGGAGAGCTAGACAAAGAAGCTGGAGCAGAATCACTAGAATTAGCAGCTTGCTCAACTTGTACAATTCCAGCAGAAGAAGCAATGACTGCTGCTATAGCTAAACTAGGAGGCCCCCCAGAAGGCAAGAGTGGAGATAATGAGGCGCTAGGCCGCGCTCGTAATGCAGCAATCTCATTAGCTTGTTGTTTTAACCTTGCCTCTTGTGCGTCAATAAATTTTATCATCACTGTTGGTAGACTTTTAAGAACCTCTTGAGCCTGCGGGTAACATTGATGATGATCTTGAATAGACGAAAATACACCGTATGCCTGTCCAAGAGTATTCAACCCTCTTTCAGCTTGTTTAACAAAGTAATTTCCCATTATAAGTGAATGATTATCTTTAACGTTAAAATCAAGGGGCACCGCAAAAGTTTCTGCCTTAAAAGGTGTAAGTGATGAAGCACTGGGCTGCGCTTGTAATGAAGCAAACTCATCAGCTTGTTGTTTTAACTTTGCCTGTTGTGCATCAATAAATTTTACCATCGCTGGTAGTAGACTTTTAATAGCCTTTTGAGCTTGCTGGTAATCTGGATGAGGATGTTGAATTGACGAAAATACAATGTACGCCTGTCCAAGAGTATTGAAACCTTTTTCCGCTTGTTTAACAAGGTAATTTCCCATTAAGCGTAATTGATCATCTTTGCAGGCAAAAGCTAATGCTCGATTAAAATCCTCTAGCCCAAGCGGCGCTATTCCTGTTTCTTGAAATCTCCAGAGTATTTGCTCAATATCACAATTCCATTTCTGTCCCAGCCAAACCATATCGGCAAGATAATCTTTAAGGACTACTTGTATGTCCTTTATTGCTCTATCAAAAGAAGTCAAAACTTTAAGTAAGCTATCAATATCAATTGTTTTTAATGTCTCATGATGTATTCTGATCCGACGTAAGTTTCCTTGAATATCCCAAGAGCGTATAATTTCATGCTGAATGCTAGCATCCCTAAGATAACCAACAAGTTCAGCACATAATGCTTCATTATCACATGTGAAATCAAAAAATGGTATGAGTTTACCATCAGAATAAAGAACATCTAAGCCCAACCAATCAACTCTGGCAACCTTATCAACAGCTCTAAAAGAAACATAACCTCCCGTATTAGGATTATCAGAAGTCATTTTTCTCCATCCAGGCAAAACTAATGTTTTTCTCCATGGGGCAACAAGAGTAGTAACTAACATTCTTTCAATCTCTGCCTTTGTTTCTGCCATTTTTTATACTCCCAAAATTATAATTAACGTAGATGGTATAATAATGAAACTTAAAAATCTATCTATTAAATTAGTTAACACCCTAATTTCGTGATGCTCAAATGTTAATGAGATCTGAATGATAGATCAATAACACAACTAAAATTAGTCTAATGAATCTGTTTGTAACAACTCGGATCCTTCCAGAAGATTAAATCCAACCAACAGGAACTTGTACAATTTTAGGTGTTAACCATGAAATTTTTTCGCTCTGGTTAATAACCATACCATAAGGTAATTTATGTTCTTCGACAAATTGCGATAAGGCGGTTAGTTGTTTAATTTTTGTCCCAACACCATATTTGATTTCAATTGGCAAAATACCAAATGGACCCTCTATAATAAAATCAATTTCAGCGCCTCCACGCGTTCGATAATAATGAAAATCAAGATTAGTAAGCATTGTCGCTTGTAGTCCTTTCTCTATTTCTTCGATCACAAATGCTTCGAAAGAAGCACCCATGATAGGATGCTCAAATAACTGTTTTTCAGATGAAATTCGATTTAAATAATGCAACAGACCCGTATCTCTAATATGTCCTTTGGGCATTTTTATGATGGATTTCATAATATTTTTATCAAAACTGGGCAGATTACGCCACATAAAAGTCCCCTCGGCAATCGTAATATATTCGCGTATTGTTTTTTCGCTAACCTCTACTGCCCTTCCTAAATCTCTTTTATTAATAATTGAACCTGATAATTTTCCAAGCATTAATAAAAAACGACGATAGGCAATTTTGTCTAATCTTGGAAATAATTTGCTGAGATCGCGATTAATGTAGGTATCATAATAATTTTCCATCCACTGATTATAAAATTCGGGATCAAATTGTAGCACGGGTTCTGGATACCCTCCTCTTATCCACAACACTCGCATTTCAGACGTTGTAAAAACTGGCGGTCCTTCAATAAAATGATCCTTGGATAAAGGATTTTTGAACAGATCATAAAATGCACTTAATGGCTTCCCATAGTATTCGTTTGCCTTTAAAGTACCCAATTCAATTGTTGCAATTCGTCCTGCCAAAGATTCAGAAATATTTTCTAACAATTCTGGACTACTTGATCCTGTTAAAATAAATCTACCTTTAACTCGCCTTTCAGAGTCTATTATTCCTCTTAATACACTAAATAATTCTGGTAATAATTGTGCTTCATCAATAATTACTTTTGATGAATGTTGTTTAAAGAAGAAATTGGGATCATTTTTTATTCTGTCGTAATCAAAAGGATTTTCTAAGTCAAAATAATCCCAGTCGGGACATATCTGTTTACTGAGTGTCGTTTTGCCAGATTGCCGAGCCCCAATAATGGCAACAGCTGGAAACATATCCAGTTCTTTTAGGGCTTTTGTTTCTAAATTGCGTTTTATATCTTGCATATCCGTAGTCTACGCTCGCATTTGACAGGTGTAAAGTCATTATAGTCTGTTCCAATAATTCATACGGAAATAAGGGCTCTGTTCTCTGCCCCAAAAGACCTGGAAACACGCCATTTTTGTTGGTTAGTTAATTCGTGATCAAAACTCATTTAAGGACACCCTGTCCTAAAAAAAGACCTGACCCCTCAAGGGTTCTTTGCTATGATTACGCTATGTTATTCACCCCCTTCACAGGGGGTCGCGAGCGTCAGCTCGCGGGGGGATGTTAACGTTTGATAGTTGTTTCAATCAATCTTCAAGAATATTTTATAGCATTGCTGTAAATTTCTAACAGTGGAGTAGTACTAAGGAAGGCAGAGGTAACACGTGAAAACTTTAAATTGCTTAACTCGTTTTTCAACCCTAATCAATATTTCACTTATACCCATACTACTCTTATCTCCTTTCGCATCCGCAGCACCAACAACACCCACCCCCGCTCAAAGTCAAACCTTGCGCTCCACTGTGGAACCTTCTCGTGCAGCAGAAGCTATTGCTCCCAAACCTTCCATCGAAGGGCCCACTCTGCCACCCAATATGCAAATTCAAATGCCTCATGGTCAACATCTTTCTCCAAAAGTTGCAAAATTAAGATTTACCTTGAAAGGACTTAAAGTCATTAATCCTGTTATCTTTTCTAATGAAGAATTAATAGCGCCCTTTCAAGATTACTTTGGTAAAAATATTAGCCTTGGTGATTTACAAGACATTGCCAATTGCATGACGACACGTTATCAACAAGAAGGCTATGTATTAACCCAAGTGATTATTCCACCCCAACGCATTAAAGATAATGTTGTCATGTTACAAGTTGTTCCAGGATTTATCGATAAAGTGGAGGTATCTGGTAATATTAATCCCGAACTTAAAACACTATTAGAAAACTATGGAGCAAAGATAGAAACCTCTAAGCCTTTGCAGATAAAAGATCTCGAACGTTATACCCTACTGTCTAATGATATTCCTGGAATGAAAGTACATGCAGTATTAAAACCCTCCAAAAAAACACCCGGTGCTGCTGATTTATTATTTATCAGCGAGCAAGAAACTGAATCCGCTTACATTTCTACCAATAATTATGGAACTAAATATTTGGGTCCAAAACAAATTGTGGCGGGTGTAGAAGGTAATTCCTACTTTAGAGCCGGGGATTCTACGGAACTCCAGGTGGTGAGCTCTGTTAATAAGGAAGTAAATTTTGCTGAACTTCGTCATACCGAATTAATCGGTGATGAAGGCTTAAATTGTGGCGTTTTTGGACAATATCTTAAAACCATGCCCGGATCAACTTTAAATCCTCTGCACGTCAAAGGGAAATATACTGTCTTAGGAACAGAGTTCCTTTACCCTTTCATTCGCTCCCGCTTGCAAAATTTATCTTTCAATGCTGGTTTTATGTTCCTTGAAAGCAAAGCCCGAGTGTTAGGAATGCCTTTTTATGATGATCGCATTCGCCCCCTTTACGCGGGTCTTACCTACAATCGTCTAGACGATTGGCAAGGATTCAATCAAGTAGAACTTAAATTAACCGAAGGGCTTAAAATTTTTGGCGCATCCGGCAACACGAATATCTCTCGCCCTCATGGAAAATCTGCTTTTACTAAAGTGAATTCTACCCTTTCACGCTTTCAACCTCTGCCGTATCAATTTTCGTTCTTATTGTTAGCGCAGGGTCAGTATTCATTACGCCCCTTACTCATCGCAGAACAATATGGTTATGGAGGGAGCGCTCTGGGTCGAGGATATGATCCTTCTGAAATTATTGGTGATCATGGCATTGCCGCTAGTGCAGAATTACGTTATGACATTCCACCCATGCTGTGCGAGAGATTGAATACTCAACTGTATGCTTTTTATGATGCGGGTAAAATTTGGAATCGCGATGCAAGCCTTGTACCTCGGATTGCATCCGCCACTTCAACCGGATTAGGATTTCGCTTGAAAATAATGAGCCATCTTGAAGCCAACTTTTTTATTGCCAAGCCCCTAACTCGAAAAGTGGCAGCCTCAGAAAATCGTCATATGCGTACATTTTTTGCAATTATTTTAAAAAGTTAAATTATCATCCACCAATTTGTAGGAGGGTAGGCCCTGTCCTCACCCACTAACCACCAATAATAATAAAATTTACGCCTATAATAGTATAAAGGATTTCCCTGTAATGGAACTACATGCATTCTCTAGTACGCAAAATCATTTTTACTGTTATTTTTTCGACCTCTATTCAAAGAGTGGGGGCAAATCCTACTGGCGGAGAAGTCACGGGTGGGAATGCAACTTTCAACATAAATCCTCTAGATCCCAATCATACCATTATCAATACAAGTGGTGACCACACAATTATAAATTGGAAAGATTTTCATATTGATCACCCTGAAAAAACCACATTTAACCAACCTCCTGAAGCCATCACGTTAAATCGAGTAGAAAACCCAGCTTTTATTGGTGGCACGCTGGAATCCAATGCTCATTTGTGGTTTTCTTGTCCTGCTGGGCTCGTGATTGGACCAAACGCTAAAATAAATGTTGCGGGATTTATGGCAACAGATGCACATATTAAAGACCAAGATTTTATGGCATCCCATTATGACTTTACTTCACCCACTAACACTACCGGCATTATTCCAAGAATCGTTAACCGAGGTGAAATTAATGTTCCTAATACTGGAACAGTCGCTTTAATCGCACCCATCGTACACGACAGCGGAATTATCAGAGCAGAATTGGGTAAGGTGGTTTTAGGCGGAACTGGAAACGAATTCACGGTTGTCGGAGGACCCGGAAGCCCGATCTTATTTGCAACCGGTTCTCCTACCTCTGAACCCTCCGTTATCATCGATGGACAACCTGATGCAGTCACTCATACAGGAACTATTTTTGCACCTGGAGGAACGGTTTACGTTAAAGCCAACGAAGTACCCGGTGTAAACAGTATTATTAACATGAAAGGAATCGTTAATGCAGACACCATTCATGCTCACAAGGGAGAGATCATTCTTTCAGGCAGTGGTGGAAAAATTAATGTGTCAGGAGAATTATCTGCAACCGGATTAAACGAAGGTGAACAGGGTGGAAAAATAACAATTACTGGAGACAAAACCAAAGTTGATTTAATTGATGATGCAAAACTCGATGTTTCAGGTCATTCTAAAGCCGGCGAAATATACATTGGGGGAAGTCAGGAAGGAAAGGGTCCATTACCCAATGCCGAGGAAACTAATATCACTGGAAAAGTCTCCATTCGTGCAGAGGGTACCAATCCTAAAACGTCAGGAGGTAAAGTCATTATTTATTCGACAGGCTTAACCAAATTCGACAAATTCGATGGACATGTTTCTGTACAAGGTGGCCTTGGTGGCAAAGGAGGATTCTTTGAAATATCAGGAAGCAAGGTTCTTGGGATAGATCCCAAAAGAATGATCACCGGACCGGGCGGTACGTTCTTCCTAGATCCCATCAATGTTACAGTTAATGACCCTCCTGCTCCTTCTGCCGGTGGTGCATTTGGCCCCCCCGGTGAAACATGGACAGCGTCAGCCCCAGGCTCCAATGTAAATGTTGGAGATATTATGCTTTTCCTGCAAGGAGGATCAAACGTTACCATTCAAACGAATACATTTACTGGTATTGATCCTGGAGAAGCCGGTGATATCAATTGGAATGCTTCTCTTTCAACTTTTTCAAATCCTGCTGAACCTACCTTAACATTAAATGCAAAAGGAAGTATTAATATAAATGGGGGCCTGATATCTCCTTTTTTAAATCCTTTAAATGTGGTTTTTCAAGCAGGTCAAGATATCACAGTCACTCAGCCTGTTCTTCCTGGTCAAAGTGGAGGAACTTGGACATGCAATGCAGGGAGAAATCTCACTATAAATTCAGGAGGAGGAGAAGCGTATGCAATCTCCGGTAACTTCACAGCAGGATCTACACTAACTCTGACCGCTCCCAGGGGTTTTGCGTTAGTAGGACCGACATCTTTAACGGGTCAAACAATACAAATAAATAACGCCATTAACACTCAAGCAACTCAATTCACACAAGATCTCACTTTATCAGCAGGATCAGGTGGCATTACAGTGAACGCAAATATAGGTGATACAAAAGTTTTAAACGCAATCACAATTAGTAATACCAAAGATTTTATCAGTACTGGCACTATCCAAACTGGAACTTTCACTCAATCTGCAGGTACGGGTACCACAACTTTCGGAGGCGCTCTAACAACTACTGGTGATATAAGCCTCACAACCGCCAATGTCACTGTAAACTCGGGTAGTAATATTAATGCTGGCATTGGAAGTTTTATAGTTAACGCCAGCAATAATATAACTGTGAATTCAAATGTTACTGCCTCTAATTATGCACTAACCGCAGGTGGAAATCTTACCTTCAATACACCACTCGCACAATCTTTCCTTGGCAATATGATTGCCGGGTCAACACTTTCGTTCACACCCGGAATAACTTTATCAGGACCTCTGGCTTTATCAGGGGGTGCTGCTATTCAATTCAATGGCACAGTGGATGGCGCACAACCCCTCACTTTAACCGGCGGCAATATTACTTTTAATAATAATGTGGGTAGCATCACTCCTTTAAGTTCTATTTCTATTACCAATGCTAAAAATGTTACAAGCCTAGGTACCATCAACACTCCATCTTTCACGCAATCTGCAGGAACAGGGACAACAACTATCGGCGGGGCTCTGACAACATCCAGTAATGTAAACCTCAAAACTGCGAATGTAATTGTAAATTCAACCATTAATACCGGCGGTAAAAGTTTAACAGTGAATGCTGCCAATAATATATCCGTGAATGCAAACTTGACTGCCTCTACCTATGCCTTAACCGCAACTGGCGGAAATCTTATCTTCAATACACCACTAGCACAATCCTTACTCGGTAATATGACTGCGGGTGCAACACTTTCCTTTACACCCGGAATCAATTTAACAGGTCCGCTGACTCTATCAGGGGGTACTGCTATTCAATTCAATGGTAAAGTAGATGGCGCACAGGTTCTTACTTTAACAGGCGGGAATATTAGTTTTAATAATAATGTTGGCAGCACTACCCCATTAACTTCTATTTCAATTACCAATGCTCAAAATGTTACAAGTCTAGGGACCATCAACACCCCATCTTTCACTCAATCTGCAGGCACGGGGACAACGACAATAGGGGGTGTCTTAACCACCAGTGGAGATATCAATATCACAACCACTAATATTTCAGTCAACGGTAATAACTTATTAAATACCCCTGGCAATATCAATTTAAACGGTTCTGGATCGTTATCACTCAGTGGTATTATGAGCCCAGGAAAATCTCTCGCATTTAATAATTTTCTTGGAACCATTAATCTGCTAGGTGATCTTTCTTTATCTGCCAGGAACATTTTATTTAACAGCGCTGTTAACGGGGCACAAAATTTAACGCTTAATACAGGGTCCACCGGCTCAATCACTGTCAATCAAAATATGGGTAATACTACCCGTTTAAATGCTTTTACCATTACCAATGCCAATAATTTTACCATTGCTGCGACTGCTACACTCAATGCTACTACTTTCACACAACTGACAGGATCAGGCATTACTGATTTGGGTGGCTCAACACTCAATACAACGGGTGCTTCTAGTATTACTACAAATTCAATCAAAGGTAGAATTGTTGCAAACTCTCTTTTTGTACATGCTAACTCAGCCAATTTTACCTTTAATGATAGAAATAGTAGCGTTAATGGCATATTAGATGGTAGTAATATCTCGGGTCATGCCACAGGCCCTGGACCCTATTTGTTTAACGGAATTCCATTTTTTGTAATACGTCCACCCGTAAATGAAATACCTCCAAATCTCGTACAAATACTCCACAGCCCAGAGATTCCTAATTTCAACCCTACTTTCCCAACACCTCGACCCGAAGGCAACATCATTACTATAGAAACACCACCAACAGTACCAACTCCACCTACGGCGCCACCAACAACACCCACTCCGCCTACGCCACCATCAGCACCACCTACTGCGTCTACACCACCTGCGGCTCCGCCAACTCCACCTGCGGCACCTACACCACCAACGGCATCTACACCACCCGCGACTGTACCCACTCCAACAGCCCCCTCA
>Ga0207060_10154_pt1 | contig 25864 bp, 21 predicted proteins | sample Alteio_BWMinCont_30_FD_153270 | JGI IMG/M metagenome (GOLD analysis project Ga0207060, IMG submission 153270) | Enriched cells from forest soil in Barre Woods Harvard Forest LTER site, Petersham, Massachusetts, United States -... | ecosystem: Environmental > Terrestrial > Soil > Temperate forest >...
CATATTCCACCCTACATGCTGCCACCCCCCGTGAACGTAGGGCATGGCAGATCAACAGAGATTGTGTGGGCGATGCGGCCAGGATGCGGAGACAGGATGACGACACGCGACGAAAGGAAGACGGCTTCTGCGACTGAGTGGGTGACGAAGAGCACGGTCCAACTGCTCGCTTCGCGGAGACGCAGAATCTCCTCGTTCATGCGATCGCGATTGATCTCGTCGAGTGCGGCAAATGGCTCATCCATGAGCAGAAGGCGTGGCTTGGTGGCGAGCGCGCGTGCAATGGAGACGCGCATCTTCTGGCCTCCTGAGAGTGCTCTGGGATAACTCTGAGCTACGTCGGTGAGCCCCACCAAATCGAGCAGTCTACCTGTGGTTTCAAGAGCATCTTCTCGCGTGCGGGCTTCTAACTCGAGTGCAAGTGCGACGTTGCGTTCAACGGTGCGCCACGGTAGCAGCGTTGCTTCCTGAAAAACAAAGGAGACCAGTCGGCGGGCGTGCCTAGGTTCCAAACCATTGACCTGTATCTGGCCGGAGGCGATGGGCTCGAGCCCAGCGACGAGTTTGAGCATCGTGGACTTGCCACAGCCAGATGGACCGAGAAGCGTCACGAACTCGCCGCGCTCGATCGTCAAGTCGATACTTTGAAGCACAGGCGGGTCTGCAGCTCGAAAACGCTTCGTCACGTCGCGGAAAAGGATCTCGGGAATCGTACTCATGCGATTACAGGAAGGTAAAAGGCTGAAGGGTGCTCGTTATCGTGGTGAATGATGTGCGTTGAGCGACTCCAATTAAAAGGTGTCATTTCGCGTGGTGGAGTGCCGTTGCATGGGTTACGGTCGTACAGCGGAAACGCGCAGCCTGCGATTTCCAGCCGTAGCCGTTCGCCGGCGCTGAACATGCAGGAGGTGGGTTCGAGATGAAACTCCCAGCGATGGATTGCGTCGGCTCGGTAATCGCTCCCAAAGAGGAATGTGGAACGGGCGATACCTATTGAAATAAATTCGGCTCGGCCCGAAGGAAGCACACGGACGAGTTTGGCGGTCAGGTCGGCGAACTGAGCGGAGGTCGCGGCGTACAGAGAAACATGCGGGGCTCCGAAGATGTGCACCGGTTCGGTCAATGGCTCCGTTGTGTAGACGAGCACATTGTTGCCTGCTTCGATTGCAGTTTGGTCAAAAAGTCCCGGTAGCGATTGAGATCCTCCGGGTGCCGCAACGGGCACTTCGGGATCGTAGACAAAAAGATCAGGCGGCTCGGTTCGGCTGGGTATCAGACCAGTCAAAATGCCATCGCCTTTTAGCGACTGAGCGCGCCCCCGGCCATGAAGAAAAAGCGCGACTTCAGAGTTTCCCTGCCAATTGTCAGCCTCGTGCCAAGTGTTCAATCCTAGGACGAAATGGCGAACGCGACGCTCGTCAGTCCACGTGCCTGCGTCTTTCAGCCAGTGATCAAACCAGCGAAGAAGCATTGAGTCGGTGTCAAAAAGTGCCTGTGAGCCGAAGCTGCCATCACCTGCCCGATCGCTCCATGGAATGTGTACCCAGGGACCTGCCAGGAGATATTGATGCTGGCGTGCGTGCTCGGAGCCCGCGTTTCGCCGCAGGAGATCAAATCCGCGTATGCTTCCATCGAGATATGTGTCATACCACCCGGATACGTGGAGAGCTGGGACCTCGATGCAATTGGCGCGCTTGCTGATATCCATGACGGACCAATACTGGCCCGGCGTGGGGTGCGCTAACCAGTCACGCACATATGATGGCAATGCTGGATCCGCGATTGCTGGATGGAAGCCATAGGGCAGGTGCATTGCCTGCGACCTCACATTGAGCCACGCGGCTTCCAGACGCTCACTTGCCTCGTGCAGTCCAAGACGGCGTGCGTCTTCTTTGAGCATCTGCACACCCCAACCTAGTGAGGATGAAAGGCGTAGCGCCCCATTGTGATAGAACCATCCAGCAAACAGATCGCAGGCCGTCATCGCGGGCGCAATACACTCGAGACCTTCGGGGCGTTCAGCGGCCGTCAGTAGTTGCGTCGCGCCCTGATAGGAGAAGCCGTACATTCCGATGCGGCCGTTCGATTCCCGACGCGTTCGCAGCCATGCGATTGTCTCTGCCCCATCGCGTCCTTCGTGGCGAAACGGATAAAAGGAGCCTTCGGAGCCCCCGCGACCGCGCACATCTTGAATGACGACGTTATAGCCGTGACGGGCAAACCATGCTGGGTGTGCGTAGACGACTGTAGATGCAATATCGCGTCCATAAGGCTGGCGCATCAGCAGCGTGGGTTGCTGGCCGTTGCCAGGGGGATAGTAATGATCGGAGACGAGGGCAGTTCCGTCGGACAGTCGAAAGCGAACGCCGCGCTCAAGCGTGACGCCTCCACCGCAGTCGATGAGTGCTGAGCCTGTTGATTGACCACTCACGCCCTGGCTTCACTCCCAGTTGATTGGACAGACTCACGGAATTTGAGGATCTCGCGCAGGACTGCGGCGATTCTCATGGCTGCTGCGTTGAGCCACAGTTCGCCATTTTCAGCAGTGGCGGGGCGAGGATCGCCCATCACACCGCTTGCGGCGATGTCGCGGGTGAGCCAGGCGAAGTTTGCCGCGCCGTTTTCAGGGGCAAGCAGCGGCTTGTGGTCAATCGACGCGATGTAGTTGGCGGTATAAGCCGAGGTATCGACTAGTTTCGGCGTGGTCGCGAGAAGAAATGCAGTCTCCAACTCTCCGGCGTGGAACCCGTAGGTGCGCTCCTGCGGGTTGAGTCCCTCAAAAGTGGCACCAGCAGATCCGAAGATGGTAAAGGTGCGTAATCCGAATTCGGCGCGAAGGTCGCGTGCCATAACATCTACCAGCGAGCTGTTGCCGCCATGCGTATTGAAGATCGCAACGCGACGGAAGCCCGCAGCCGCGAGGCTCGCGCCTATGTCTCGTAGCACTGCGATGAAGGTAGAGGAAGAGACTGATAGCGTGCCGGGAAAGCCGAGGTGCTCATTGCTCTTGCCATAGCAGACCGGGGGCAGAGCGTAGACAGGCGCGTCTGATGGAAGAAGATCGAGCGCACGGCCTAGCAGCTCGTTGTTGATTAGCGTGTCAGTCGCGAGTGGAAGGTGCGGACCATGCTGCTCTATTGCAGCAGTCGGTAAGATGAGGAGCGTGCAGTCGCGCGGAAGAGCATCGACCTGCTTCCAGTTCAGATAAGCAAAGTTGCGGTTATCAGCGATGCGGGTCCTCATGCCAGGGATTCCTCTGTAGAGTGCTCCTCCGTCCGGTGAAACGTGGCCATCTTCCCCGGGTTGAGCAGGCCCTTCGGGTCATAGAGATACTTGGCCTGCAGCTGCACGTTGTCTGCGCGGTATCGGCCGCCGCCCTCCACATAGTTCACATGGGGGTTTGCCACAAATACACCGTTTACACGGCAAGTTTCTATCATTTCGTTAAGGTATTCCGGTGTACGAAAGCGAACAACCGGTATCGCACTCGCAAAGACGGTCCCCGCGCCATTTTTCATCCACTCGATGTGGTGCAGGAAGTCATCACCGAAGCGGTGCTTGAGAAGTTCCAGTTGCTCGCGCGCACGAGCCGGATTTGTGTCAAACCCGCATTGCAGGTAAGTCCATGCGGGGTCGGTCTTCATCGCCCAGAGCGTGGTGTGGTTCCAGGTGTAATCCGAAAGAAGCGGCGAGGAGCGCAATCCGGCATAGGGCGCGCAGAAAGTCACCTCGCCTTCAGAGGCGACCGCGAAGCTTTTGAGTTGCTCAGATTGAGAGTTTGCGATGAGCAGAAAGACTGATGTTGCGCCCTCGCGCGTGATGCTGCGAACTGGAGAAAAGAACGATGGGATCGGCCACTCAAAAGCAGTGACTAGACGCTTCGTCCATTCGGGATTGGTAGCGACCGCGGTGCCGAAATCGAAGGCCGCGTCGAAGTTCGGAAAACAAACGGCGCATTGCGCCCATTCAACGGCAGGTGTCAGAGCGAGCCAGATACGAGTCATCACGCTGTTGGTGCCCCAGGCATGAAGAATACCGTGCACGTCTTCACCCTCGTGCATCAGAATCCGCGGCTCGGACTCCATGGTTATGGCTTCAAAGGCGCGCACAGTGTTGAAGTCACGAAGGCCGCCGTGTGCGACCGAGCCGATGCCGCCTGAGCCTCCGCCGAGAAAACCGCCTACAGTCGCTTTGACGATCGTCGAAGGATAACAACGCAATTCCCAGCCAGATTCACGCGCCGTTGTTTCGAGTACGCCGAGCCGAACGCCGGGCTGGCAGATTGCGACGCCGTAGTCGGTGATGGTCTCAATCTGGTCCATTCGTGCAACATCGAGAACGACGCCGCCATGTAACGGCACGGCCTGACCGTAGTTTCCGGTCCCGGCGCCGCGAACCGTAACGGGTACCTCAAGCGCGTAGCAGAGGCGAAGCACAGCACAGATTTCTTCAGCAGACACCGGCTGAACCGCCACGTCGGCGCATTTTCCGTCGAGAAGCGGACGAAGGACAGGCGAATACCAGTAGAAATCTCGGGAGAGGCGCTCGACGACGGAGTGATGCGTGATGACCCGGGAAGGGTCGCGGAGCAGTTCGGCCAGGTGGGTTGCGAGCTCCAATCGGGTGCCTCCTTTCAGAACTGTTTTGCTCAACAGGTAAACACGACTTCTAGGTGGTAATGGAGAACTCTCTTGCAGTGCTCCATGTCTTGAACGCTTCCTGCATCTTCGGATGAGTAAAAAGAGCCAGGCACTCATCGCGACAGACGGGCCCAGTGACCACTGTTGCAGTCATATCAGACCGCTCGGCGACCTCGGTGGCAGGAATATGGATCTGGCGACAGAAGCGATTGGCGTCAGCAATCGTGGCGCCGTAAACGACGCGGTCCAGCCCTGCCCACAGGGCGTTCGCCATGCACATTGGGCATGGTTCGCAGGTGGAGTAGAGCGTATATCCTTTTAACGAATAGGAGCCAAGTTTCCGGCAGGCGCGCCGGACAGTCCGCAACTCTGCGTGGGCGCTGGGATCATGCTGAGAGGTTACGGCATTCAGCGCCCTCATCAGGCGTTCGCCGCTGGTACTGCGTACAACCTCAGCTGCAAACGGTACCGGATGAGAGGTCGTAAGCGTACGCGCGGTCCAGCGAGCGAGAGCCGCTATGCGCTGCTGATCAAGCCGGGAAATCAAACCGGACGAGTCTGATTCGCTGCGAGCTGCCATAGTTGAAATTAGCATACGAACCCGTCTTTTCAATGGCGATTCCTCGTGCGGCTATTCCTCATTGTCAGGTCTGCATAGAATGCACGTATGCCACTGAGCTCTGAAATGGCTTTTTCTATTCATGACCTGCGAGAGCAGTACCGAACAAATCGGGCGAACACACGCGAGGTGGTGGAAGCAGCTCTCAAGCGAGCCAACTCCAATGCCGGAAGGAACGTGTATCTCGCGCGGGACGAAGCCTGGACACAGCATGAGACCGAGGAGTTACTGACGAGCGGGCCGCGAAGCTCAGAGGCACTTGAGAGTCGACCTCTTTGGGGAATTCCGATTTCGTTGAAGGACTGTTTCGACCTGGAAGGATTTGTCACGACTTGTGGATCGCGATTTCTAGGCGGGTCTCGTGTCCTCGCAGTTGCTGATTCGGCGGTCGCATCCAGGCTGAGGAATGTTGGCGCGGTCATTACCGGAAAGACGCACCTGCATCAGCTTACCTATGGCATCACCGGAGAGAACCGCGATTTTGGCGACTGTCTTCAGCCTGCTGATCCGAAGCTGCTGACAGGAGGATCGTCCAGCGGTGCGGCGGCGAGTGTGCAGGAAGGTTCTGCGATGGCGGCGATTGGTACCGACACAGGTGGGTCCATTCGAGTGCCGGCCTCGCTGTGTGGGCTGGTTGGGTATCGTGCGTCGGTCACCTTGGGCACCATGAACGGATTTGATCTTTGGTGCGGCGGCCAGCATCTTGCTCAGAGTTTCGACACACTTGGATGGCTGTACCGTGACCTCGGCGATGGGCCGCTGCTGGGATCGGCTTTGTTCGGTCTGCCGCAAGTGGCCGCGCCCGATCTGCTAGGGCTTCGCGTAGGACTTCCGAATGCGGCGTTTCTACATAGCTGCGAGGACGAGGTGTTGAATGCTCTCGAAGAGTGGAAGGCTAAGCTTCATCGGCTTGGAGCACAGGTTGCATCCTTCGATACCGCAATTTGGCGCGACGCCATGGATTTGTATGCGCCCCTGCAGGCAAGCGAGGCAGCGGCACTGCATCCGGAACCGCGCGATGGCTTCGAGCCGATCATTGCCGAGCGACTGCGGTGGGGAGCTTCCCTTGCTCCGGAGGAACTTGCCGAACTGCGTAAGAGGCTTACCAATTTCCGGCAGGAGAGCGAGCGGCAACTGAAGAGGTTTGATGTTCTTTTGCTGCCATGTTGTCCGACGCCGAAATTGCGCGCAGGCGAGGACCATTCCCAGGTGCGATTAAGGATTCTGCGTTATACAACGCCGATAAGTCTGCTCGGTTGGCCTGCAGTCACTTTGCCGAGTCGTCGCGGAGGGCCTCAGCTGGTAGGTAAGCTGGGTAGTGATGCCCATCTGCTGGCTCTGAGCGCGGCGCTAGGGAAGTAACATTATTTCCCGTACAGCGAATGGATGCTAGGCTGCTGCCATGTATACTGCGCACTTTCTTCTTGCTGCGGTGTTGTCGGCGATACTCCTAGGCAGTGTCGGTTGTAAGTCATCGCAAAAAACAGGTAGTTTCACAACCGTGAAGCTGCAGGCAGATTGGTATCCGCAGCCGGAGCAGGGCGGCTTTTACGATGCCATCGTCAAGGGCTTCTACAAGGACGAGGGGCTGGATGTGCAAATCCTACCCGGCGGTCCTTATATTTCCAGTGAGCCGCTGGTGGCGAGCGGGGCTGTCCAGTTCGGCATGAACACTTCGGATCATGTTCTGGAGTCGATTGCGAACTCAAATGAACCGATCATTGCGGTAGGCGCGACCATGCAGCACGACCCGCAGGGAATACTGGTCCGAGCCGATTCGCCTGTGCACACCTGGACCGATCTGAACGGGCGCACGGTTGCAGTCAAACCGGGTTCAACGTGGTGGGAATTCCTGGTCAAGAAGTTTCACCTCGGTCGCGTCCACGAAATACCCGCGACTTACAGCGTCGCCAATTTTCTGCAAGATCCGAACTACATCCAGCAGTGCTTTGTCACTTCCGAGCCTTATTTTGCGCAGCGTGCAGGCGTTCCAACACGCATGCTCATGAACAGGGATGCCGGCTTCGACCCGTACAGAGTGTTCTACACATCCACAGATTTCCTGAACGAACATCCCGACGTCGTTGCGAAGTTTGTACGTGCCAGCGTGCGCGGCTGGAGGGATTACATGAACGACCCTTCGGCTGCGAATGCAATGATCCTCAAACTGAACCCGGCGCTTAGCCCGGATTGGATGCAGTACAGCTACGCCGCGCTCAAGAAGGGCGGTTTCATTACGGGCGATGATGCGAGCGGAGCCCAGGTAGGGCAGTTCGATTCGGCTCGATGGCAAAACACGTACGCTCAGATGCTCGATCTGCAGGTTCTTAAGAGGTCGATCGAGGTGAATAGAGCATTCACAACGCAGTTTCTGAAATGAAGGGCGGCTATTGCCGACAGAAATCAGCCCGTTGGATCGAAAAACTCCCGTCTCTGAGTTTCAATTTCCAATCCTTCGTATGATCATGGGTGGAGCCTCGTGGAGGAAGCAGATGAAGTTCTTCGAATATCGTTCTTTTGTTGTTACGACAATTGGCATCGCATTGCTGTGTGCCGGGCAGGCTTCGGCTCAGGAATATGACCTGATCCTGCAGGGCGGCCATGTTCTCGATGCCAAGAACCATGTGGATTCAGTCGAAGATGTTGCCGTGAAAGACGGATTGATTGCTGAAGTTGCGCCACAGATCGATCCGAAAAAGGCAGTGAAGACGATAGATGTGAAGGGCCTTTATGTCACGCCAGGCCTCGTTGATATTCACGAACATGTGTACGCGGGCACGGGTGAGCGGGATTCGTATGCCGGCGATAACAGTGTGTATCCCGACGGCTTCAGCTTCCGCGTCGGAGTTACCACGATCGTTGATGCTGGTGGTTCGGGTTGGCGCAACTTTGAGGATTTCAAACAACGCGTTATCGACCGCTCGAAGACCCGTGTGCTGGCTGAATTGAATATCGTGGGTTCCGGCATGCGCGGGCCGAACTATGAAGACAATCTCGACGATATGGACGGGGAGGCAACAGGAAAGATGGCCCTGAAGTATCCCGGCGTTGTTGTCGGCATTAAGAGTGCGCATTTCACCGGGCCCGAATGGAAGCCGTACGAACAGGCTGTCATAGCCGGCAATATCGCAAATATTCCTGTCATGATCGACTACGGTTCTCGCCGTGCTGAACGGCCTCTGTACGATCTGCTCGCTACCAAACTTCGCCCGGGTGACATCTATACGCACTGCTATTCGGGGCTGCGCGGCGAGCAGGACCCGGAAACTGGCAAAGCCAGCAAGGCCATGCTAATCGGCCGCCAGCGTGGGATCTATTTTGACGTTGGGCATGGCGGAGGATCCTTTGCGTGGACAGTCGCAATTCCCATGATGCAGGGCGGATTTCAGCCCGATTCCATCTCGACCGATCTGCATATCACCAGCATGAATGCCGGGATGAAAGACATGCTTAACGTGGCCGACAAGTTCCTAGCCATGGGACAAACAATTCCGCAGGTGGTAACGGAGATGACCTGGAACCCGGCCCATGAAATGAAGCAGGATCAGCTAGGCAATCTTTCCGTTGGGGCGCCGGCTGATATAGCAGTGCTTAGCGTGGAGAAGGGGAACTTCGGGTTCGTCGATATGTACAACACGAAGCTGATGGGGACGCAAAAACTTATCTGCCAGTTGACTGTGCGTGCCGGGAAAGTTGTATACGATCTGAACGGTATCTCGGCCGATCTATGGGATGCGAAGCCAAGCAGCGATCTGAAGCAGGCAAAGCGCTGGACGAACTTCTCAGTGCGTCCTCCTGATAGCGGTGCACATCAGAAATTCCCGGTATCGGTGCCGGCGAAGTAGATTATTCCTTGTGCCTATTAACGCGGGCAAAGTATCCATTGAAATGTGGAGTATAGATGTCTCCTGAACGTCGTACTCAGGTTCGTTTTTATCTTGCTTCTTTATTGTTTGTCCTAAGCGGCGTCGCCTATCTGGATCGCACGAATATTTCCATCGCCGGACTGCAGATCAGTTCTGAGTATGGACTCGGAAATCAGCATCTCGGCTGGATATTTTCAGCCTTTCTGGTTGGATACGCTGGCTTCCAGATACCGGCTGGATGGCTGGCAGCCCGCTTCGGCCCGAGACGCGTGCTCGCACTGGGAGTTCTAAGTTGGGGTGTAGTGACGCAGCTCACTGCGCTGTTACCCGGCGGCATGGCACATCCGCTCGCGATTCTGATCGGAATTCGATTCGCTCTTGGGATCGCGGAATCCATCATGTATCCGGCGGCGAATCAGTTCGTTGCACGTTGGATTCCGCAACAGGAACGTGGTTTCGTCAACGGCCTTATCTTCGCGGGTGTAGGTGCTGGAAGCGGTTTGACGCCTCCGCTACTTACGTGGCTGATCTTGAACCACGGGTGGCGCGCCGCCTTCACGTTTAGCGCTTTTCTTGGAATTGTCGCAGCTATTATGTGGTGGTATGCAGCTCGTGATACGCCGGAGGAGCATCCTCGCGTCTCGCCATTGGAGCTCGAGAAAATTCAAAAAGGAATTAAGAGTTTCGCTCTTCCTTCCGCCGCAGAGAGCGCTGATGCCCAAAGGCAAAATTCGCCAGGTATTTCATGGAGAGCGATCTTCCACCGACGCGATCTTGCGGCCTTGATGGTGAGCTATTTCAGTTTCGGATATACAGCATGGATATTCTTCAGCTGGTTTTTCCTTTACATGGCTCAGGTACGTGGTTTCGATCTGAAGGCGAGTGCCCGCTACTCTATGCTTCCGTTCTTTTCGATGACGGTTTTCTGTCTTGCGGGAGGAGTTTTGAATGATCGCCTGACCCGCAACTATGGACTTCGTACAGGACGTTGCGCGCTTGCATCGGCTGCTTTGTTTTTCACTGCTGCATTTCTCGTGTTGGGATCACAGGTCCACAGCCCGAGTCTTGCAGGGCTCATTTTGGCTGGTGGTGCTGGGACGCTATATCTCTCACAAAGCGCATTCTTTTCAGTCTCGGTGGATATTGCGGGGCGCAGCTCCGGCGTTTTCTCGAGCATCGTGAATATGGGAGGACAGATCGGGGGCGCTGTAACAGCTTCACTTACGCCGTGGATTGCACATCGCTTCGGTTGGACCAGTTCCTTTGGCACGGCTGCCGCTCTTGCTGTAGTTGGGGGATTGTGTTGGATGGTAGTCCACCCCGAGCGCCCTCTGGATTGAGTTCGGCTCTACTTGCGGATCGACTAGCCATTTCGGTATCACAGCTTTCTAAGTTTTCTTTACAATTGCCTGAATCTGTCCTGCTGTGCGCGCATCGTTCACGATATGAGGTAGGAGGTATTTTCCTTGAATGTACCTAAACTTGCATTGAGGCAATGCGGCATCGTAATAGCCGTTGGTATCGTGGTCGCAGCGGCTCTAGCGGTCACACATGTTGTTCTCGCCGATACTCCGAAGACTGCGGCTGACTACGCGTCTGATCCTGGATTGATGATCGATGCATACCGCCATGTTGAGGCGGCATCCGTTTCAGACGCGATTGAGCAAATCCTGCACGAAAAACGCTACATGTCACATCGCATGCAGTCCATTTTCCCCACCAAGTTCGCCGGAATTGCCCTTACTGTCAAATTGGTAAAGGAAGAGAATCACGACCCCAATGCTCTCTCGGGGATGTTGAAGGCAATTGACTCAGGTGGTCCCGGTTCCGTTTATGTCATGACGGTCGAAGATGGAGCAGACATAGCCGGAATGGGTGGCTTGATGGGAACGGCAATGTTTTCGAGGAATTTCGCAGGTGCTGTTATCGACGGCGGGGTTCGCGATCTTCCTCAACTCAAGAAAATCGGTTTCCCAGTCTACTCCACAGGCTCAGTGCCTTCGACCTCTGTAAGCCACTATCGCTTTGGAGGCATGAATGTTCCCGTCGTCTGCGACGGAGTCAGGGTCGCCGCGCTGGACATTGTTGTTGCCGATCAGGATGGAGTTGTTGTTGTTCCGCGCGAGCATGCTCCGGAAATTTTGGTATTGGCTCAGCATCTGGATGAGAGCGAGCACTCGATGTATCCTTTTATCGAAAAGTTCCATTCCATTGAAGAGGCAGTGAAGCAATTCGGTCGAATTTAGTGCTTGCTCTTGGGGAATGGTAACCTTACACAGTCTTTCGTTTGAATAGTTGCACGAAACCTTGAAGATTCGCATGTCATCGAGACGCGTGTTGTCTCCGAACGGTGCTTCGAATGAGGAAGGTAACAATGTCTGAGCCAGGCGCGGGGGGTCAGCTTTCTAGACGAAAATTTCTCACCTTATCGTCGGCAGCGGCTGCGACTCTTGGTATCACTCCCCTCGCCGCCAATATTCCACAATCTTTCGCGGAGAACAGGGTCTCGCCTGACGACTACTATGCGAAACTAGGCGTCGAAAAAATCATCAATGCCGCTGGGACCTACACCTTTCTAACGGCCGCATGTATGCCTCCACAGGTACAGAGGGCAGTGGCGCAGGCGGCGCTCCATCCTGTACGGCTAAAAGATCTGCAGCTTGCGGCAGGTGATTATCTAGCGAAGAAGTTGCGTTGCGAGGGTGCCGTCGTAACGGCTGGAGCATCAGCAGCACTTACGCTTGCAACCGCTGCCTGCATTGCTTCAGCGAATAGCGCAAGTCCACAGGAGATTCCGGAAAATGTGGACAAAATGAAGAATGAAGTGGTGGTGCAAAAGGCTCATCGTTATGAATACGACCATGCCATGTTGCTATGCGGAGCCCGCATCAAGGAAGTGGTCACGCTGGAGGATTACAAGCGCGCGCTAAGCCCGAACACGGTGATGACGAACTTCTTCAATGCCGCGGAAGCGGGGCCGAATGGCGCGCAAATTGATCGTGAGACCTGGCTGAGTGTTGCTCATGAACACGGTGTTCCCTGCCACAATGATGCCGCCGCCGACATGCCACCGATTGAAAATCTCTGGAAATACACCGGTATGGGTTTCGATCTGGTCTCCTTCTCGGGCGGGAAGGGAATTCGCGGTCCGCAGAATGCTGGATTGCTTCTCGGCAAGAAGCACCTTATTGATCTCGCTGTTGCAAATAACAATCCCAATTCCGACGCGGTGGGTCGCGGAATGAAAGTTGCCAAAGAGCAGATTGTCGGTATGGTTGCTGCTGTGGATTGGCTGCTCGAACAATCCGATGAAAAGAATCAGGCAGAGTACATGCGGCTGACTGAGATCATAGTGAATGCCGTAAAAGGTGTCCCGTCGATGCAGACGCGCGTGTTCATGCCGCCGATTGCTAATCATGTCCCGCATTTGTTGCTTTCGTATGATCCGTCGGTCGTGGGCATTACGCCGCAGCGGGTGCAGGAAAAGCTGCGCCAACAAAGACCTTCCATCGAACTCAACCCGGCAACAGGCACGAGTTCGAGGGTAGGCATTCCGTCCGATGAGAACACAATTGTTATTTCGACCTGGATGTTGCAGCCGGGCGAGGCAGAGATTGTTGCGCGAAGTCTGAGAGCAGTCTTAATGAATAACCACGTGTAGCAGCCGGCATTTACTTCAAATCTCAAGAGGGAGAGAAACAGCATGAAACAACAGTCGAGAAGAGGTCTTCTCAAGAATGCGGCGATAGCAGCTGCCGCTGTCGGCAGCTCGGCGGTCCTAAGCGAAACAGCTTCAGCAAAGACCCCGAAGCTGGAAAAGAAAAGCTATCCGCCACCGAAGCCTGGGGAGACACCGCTCTTCAGTGGGGCCGTTTCGTATGGCAACTTGCTGTTTCTCGCTGGCGTGGGTGCACACTTCGAAGGCACGATCGAAGAACACACTAAGCACGTACTGGATGAGCTCGAACAGAAGCTTCAATCGGCGGGTTCGTCAATGGATAAGGTCTTGAAGGTGAACGTCTATCTCAATGACATCAAGGACTGGGAGCGAATGAATACTGTCTACAAGGGCCGTTGGGGCAGTGTGCCGCCGGTGCGGACGACAGTTGCTCCGGCAGGTGGCATTCCTGGAAATTCGCTCGTTGAAATTGATTTGATTGCCTACATCTGAATTCTTTTTTTGACCTCCAGACATTTACCAATAAAGGCGCGTACATGTCCCTCTTTCGCAATGCACGTCCTTCCCGCCGAGAAGTCCTTAAGCAGTCGGGAATACTGACGGCGATTTCTACAGCGGCGGCTGTTTCTCCTCTGACCGCAAATGCCGGAACGCTGGCTGATTCCCGCACGACTATGCATACCCTGATGGAAGCAGTGGATGGGGATAACCTTTACACGCGCATCGGTGTTCGTCCGCTGATCAACGCGCGTGGCACCTTCACGATCATTACCGGCTCCCGGTCACTGCCGCAGGTAAAGCAGGCGATGATCGAAGCTTCGAATTACTTCGTCCATCTGGACGAACTGATGGCTGCTGTCGGCAGCGAGATTGCCAAGCAGATGGGGGCAGATTCTGCGATCGTCACGACTGGGTGCGAGGCAGCAATTGCCGCTGCAACGGTTGCCTGCATCGCCGGGGCTGACCCTGAACGAACACAGGCGCTCCCCTATGCGAAGAAGCGCGATCAGGTCATTATTCCTAAGCATTCCCGCAACCCTTATGACTTTGGCGTGCGCATGTGCGGCGTTGAAATTGTCGACGTGGATTCAGAGGACGAGCTGCGATCAAAACTCTCCGAGCGCACTGCAATGGTCTACATTCTTTCGGGACCGGCGGCGGAGAAGGGACCTCTGTCCATCCCGAACATCTGCTCCATCGCTAAAGAAAAAAATGTCCCTGTCTTCGTCGATGCCGCTGCTGAAGAACCTTTGGTTCCCAATATCCATCTGGCCCATGGTGCAACCCTGGTGGGTTATTCGGGAGGCAAGTGCATGCGCGGGCCGCAGGCTGCAGGCATTCTGCTCGGTCAGAAAGACATTGTGCAGGCGGCATGGTTCAATGCGGCGCCGCACCACAACTGGGGGCGTGCGCTCAAGGTCGGCAAAGAAGAGATTATGGGCATGCTCGCCGCTGTACGCGAATGGTACAAGCGCGACCACGCGGCCGAGCAACGCGAATGGCTTTCTTGGCTGCAGCACATCGAGAATCGGGTAAAAGGGTTGCCGTCGGTGACAACCCAATATCTGCAGCCCGAGGACCTTTCGAACCGCTCCCCGCGTCTTCGCATTAGCTGGGATGCCAATCAACTCAAGATCACTGGAACTGAACTTGTCGCACGCCTGGATAAGAGCACGCCTCGCATCCTTGTTGATAGCGGCACAGGCAAACGTCCCGACAAGATGCAGAGTTCACTTACGGTCATGCCGTATATGATGGCGTCCGGTGAGGAAAAAATTGTTGCCGATGCTATCTATGAAGGCCTTACGCACCCCGGGCACTACGAAAATCCGGCGATACCGGAAGGTTCTCCAGTACAGATTGCCGGCAACTGGGCTGTCGAAGTCAAATACATCCGCGGCATTGGCGAACAGCACTTTACTCTTCAGCAGGAGGGAGATCAACTGACCGGAAAGCAGGCGGGAGAAATATATCAAGCGGACCTGAAAGGCATCGTTCATGCCGACCATGTTGAGCTCACGAGCAACATGGCGGTTCCAGGCAACTCCATTTTCTGGACGTTTCAGGGAGTTGTATCTGGCAATACGATGAACGGCTCCGTTCATATGGGCGAGTACGGAGATGCTACCTGGACAGCGGTAAAGAGCTGAGAACAATATGGCAATTACCGTTGAGCGGCAGGACCCACGATATCCAACTCTGAAAAGAAGTCGGAACCTTCGCTGGCCGGCATCGGAAGCGGATTTCTGCAGCCGCATTGAGCTGTGCGAAAGCACATCAGATGTGGCAGAGGTATTGCAAAGGATCGTGAATGCCGGATTACGTCCCACGGTGCGCAGCGGTGGGCACTGCTACGAAGATTTTGTCGTGAACAATCCTGGTGGAACGATCCTCGATCTCAGCCTTTTGCAGGAATCACAGTCAAAAGATGAGACCCGTTACCGTATCAATGCAGGCAAACAGTTAGGGGATGTTTATCTCGATCTCTTCAAGCGCCATGGTGTGACGGTTCCAGCAGGCACCTGCTATGCCGTAGGTGCCGGTGGACATATCAGTGGTGGAGGATACGGGCTGCTGTCACGCCTTCACGGTCTCACGGTCGATTGGTTATCTGCAGTGGATGTCCTTACTGTCGATGCAAGTGGCAAGGTGGTTTTGCGTCACGCTAATAAACAGCAAGATCCAGACCTCTTCCGTGCGTGCCGCGGAGCTGGTGGAGGCAACTTCGGCATAATCACGGAATTCTATTTCGATAAGCTGCCTCAAGCTCCGCGAGAGGTTGTCCACGGTGGGTTATCGTTTGACTGGACCACGATGACAGAGGAACGTTTCGTCGCTGTCCTAACGACTTATGGCAATTATTGGGAGACGCGGGGTAAGGATCCCGATACATACGGGCTCTTTTCCATTCTCGATATTGCTCACTCTTCTACAAAGCGTTTGGGCATTTCCCTACAATTTTGTAATCCGGATGGAACTTGCAACGATCTGAGCGTTGTGAACGAGTTTCTCGGTCTTTTTTCGTCATGCAATCCTTCACCGGGCGCTCCTGCTCCAGCAGGAGAAAGAGCCATTGCTCACTCATCAATTTCGGGTGAGGCATGCAAAGGGCAATATCCAATGAGCCGTCGTTTATGGCTTGATGCCACCATTGCCGGAGGTGGCGCAGAAGGAAGTGGTCGGGCGAAGTATAAGTCAGCTTATATGAAGAGTAATTTCTCAGCTGAAGAGGCGAAGTGCATTTACAGATACATGACACACGACGTCCCCGGGGTCGATCTGAAGGGCTTCTTTCTGGCAGTTGATTCCTACGGAGGGGCGATCAACCGCAATCAACTGGCAGAAGAAACATCTATCTGGCAGCGGTCATCGATCATGAAGCTACAGTTCCAGTCTTACTGGTCAAACGCAGGCGACGATGCTGGCCGTGTGAAATGGCTAAAAGATTTTTATGCCGATTTATATTCCGGCTCGAAGGTAGATTCTCGTTATGCATCCACACCCTATCCGGGCGAGCACTATGAGGGCTGCTATATCAACTATCCTGATAGCGATATGTTGGCTTACTCATTTTGGCCGCAATTGTATTACGGTGATCAGGAACTATATCCATTTCTGCAAGTTGTGAAACGACGCTATGACTCCAATAATATTTTTCACCACGCTATGTCAGTCCGCTTGTGAACCCACCTAGCTGAGGTGCTTCTTTCGTCATGTATCGGGATATTCATTGGAGTCGCCGAACATTCTTACAAGGAATCGGATGGACAACAGTTTTTGGTCCCCTGAATAAGGTTATTAGACGCAATCGCCTACTTTCGACCCGGTTTGAGGAGGTGCCATCGGTTGGATTTGCTTATGTTGGGTCGACAGATAATGTAGGCGACTCTGGGATCCACGTCTTTGAAGTATGCGGGGATCACTGGAGCCGGAAGCAAAGCATCCCAAGCCGATCACCAATATCGCTGGTCCTTCATCCCAATCAACAATGCCTATACGCAGCGAATGAAGTTGATGAATACGAGGGATTACCTCGGGGAACGATTGAAGCTTACAAGATTGCTCCTGACGGCAGTCTGACCTTGATGAATCGGCAGCCTCTGTCACTGTCTGGCACTAGGCCGAGGCATATCGCTATTTCTCCGGATGGTAAGTATCTCGTTGTAGCCGTCCACAGGGGAGGAGCATATAACTTACTGCCGATCACATGCGACGGGTCTGTAGGGCGGGTGACGCAGATTGTAAAAGAAGTTGGCGCTGGACCTGATCCTGTCCATCAAACATCTGCTCATCCGCATACGGTCGTATTCGACAAGTCCGGCCGACATTTTCTGGCAACTGACGAGGGGTGCGATCGCCTCAGTGTCTTTTCGTTCCAGAATGGCCAGATGATGCGAACTCTTCAAATGCATTCGCACGCTGCAACAAAGCCCGGTCATTTCGCTATACATCCGAGCAGCAAATTTCTTTATGTGTCCAACACGCTAGATGGATCGATTGATTGCTACCGGTGGCAATCAGAGGCTCGCGAAGTGAAATTCGAACGTCGCGCAGCGGCCAACCTGATGAACACTACTTGGGATTGGGGTCGGCTTATCATCTCGCAATCGGGTCAATCTCTCTATGTCGCATGCGCGAGTGAGAACGTCTCGGTCTGGGAGATTAACCCTGAAACCGGGGCACTATCTACTCGCCAACAATGGAGTTTGAAGAACCGCTCGTTACAGATCCTGGTGGCATCTCCTGATAATCGGCGTTTGATTGTAGCCGATAGTTGCCAGCATACTTTATTTTCCATTCCCATCCATGCAGAAAGTGGCGAGTTGGGCTCGGCTCTGCCCGTCGCTAAAATCAGAATGGCAAAAAGCCTGGTCATGAAATACATTTGATCGGCAGACTGCGTTGGCTGTCTTGGCTCCGGGCGAGTGCTTGTCAACTTGATAGCTAATTCGCGCAGACTCATCTAACAATTCATAATCTGGACGAGGTTGCAGTGGCGGTCAGGGAAATCGGCATCATTATGCACGGGGCTACAGGGCGAATGGGCTATAACCAGCATCTCGTGCGGTCAATCCTGGCGATAAAGGAACAGGGAGGCATCGCACTCCCGAACGGTGATCGTATCGTTCCCAACCCAATCCTCGTGGGTCGCAATGTAGAAAAGGTCAGAGAACTGGCAAACCGCCATGGGGTAGCTCGCGTCGCGAAAGATGTAGAGACAGCCCTTGCGAACCCGGACGACATCATATTCTTTGATGCTGGATCGACGCAGATGCGCGCGTCACTACTAACGCGTGCCATCGAAGCCGGCAAGCATGTTTACTGCGAGAAGCCGCTCTCCGAAACGCTGGAGCAATCGCTGTCTCTTGCACGTCTCGCTCATGCTCATAGGGTAAAGAGCGGAGTGGTACAGGATAAGCTTTACCTGCCTGGGTTGCGCAAAATTCGAATGCTGAAGGATGCAGGGTTTTTCGGACGCATTCTCTCCGTGCGGGGTGAGTTTGGCTATTGGGTTTTCGAGGGCAATTTACAGACACCTCAGCGTCCTTCATGGAATTATCGCAAATCGGATGGGGGTGGCATTATTCTCGATATGCTGCCGCACTGGCGTTATGTTCTGGACAATCTGTTTGGCGAAGTGAAAGCAGTCAGCTGTATCGGAGCAAATCACATTCAAAATCGCGTGGATGAACAAGGTCAGACCTACACAGCCGATGCTGACGATGCGGCCTATGCCACCTTCGAGTTGGAAGGTGGCGTTATCGCCCAGATCAATTCCTCCTGGACGGTGCGCGTTAAGCGCACTGACCTTGTCACATTCCAAGTAGATGGGACACATGGTTCAGCTGTAGCTGGCCTCACGCGATGCTACACGCAGCATCGCGTAAATACCCCTCGCCCAGTTTGGAACCCAGACCAGCCGCAGACAATGAATTTCGAGGATCAGTGGGAAGAAGTTCCAGACAATCAAGTATATGAAAATGGCTTCAAGATCCAGTGGGAGGAATTTATTCGTCATGTAGTGGCGGATGCCCCGTGGGGATTCGACTTTCTTGAAGGAGCAAAGGGAGTGCAGCTGGCAGAACTTGGTCTCAAAAGCTGGGCTGAGCGGAGGTGGCTCGACGTGCCAGCGTTGTCTCTTGAAGTAGAGTATCCGGCGGTCTAAGCAATGCTGCCCACGCTTAAACTTCCGACAAGTAGCGGAACACTAGAGTCGTATACCGTTACGAACTTACCGCTGCCTCTGCCGGACCCCTCTGCGCCACGACGATTCAATCGCATCGCCTATTCTGCAGCGCACGTAGTTGCAAATCCACTAGCCGACGACGACCCACGGCTTGATCAAGGCATCGACTGGGAGCGCACCATTGCCTTCCGTCATTATTTGTGGGACCTGGGCCTCGGCGTGGCAGAAGCAATGGATACTGCACAGCGTGGCATGGGATTGAACTGGAGCGGAGCGCAAGAATTGATCCGGTGCTCGCTTGCGGCCGCGCGAACGCGTCCGGACGCGTTAATCGCCTGCGGCGTTGGCACTGACCATCTGTCCGCTAGCTCGAACGTCACGGTCGAGGACGTCATCCGAGCTTATGACGAACAGATAGAAGCTGTTGAAAAGTTGGGAGGCCGGATCATTTTGATGGCGAGCCGCGCACTTGCAGCTGTCGCACAATCGCCTGACGATTACCAACTTGTATACGATCGAATTCTGCGGCAGACGAAAGAGCCAGTCATCTTGCATTGGCTCGGCGAGATGTTCGATCCTGCGCTGAAGGGCTATTGGGGACAAGAAGATCACATGGCCGCAATGGACGTATGCGTCGATATCATCAATAGTCACGCTGACAAAGTCGACGGTGTAAAGATTTCTCTTTTGTCGGGAGAGAAAGAGATTGTCATGCGCCGTCGGCTTCTCGCAGGTGTTCGAATGTACACGGGCGATGATTTCAACTATGCGGAATTGATTGCAGGAGACGAGGAGGGATACTCGCACGCGCTCCTGGGCATCTTCGATGCGATTGCGCCAGCGGCGTCCATTGCCCTTGCGCAACTGGGCGCGGGAAACGAAGCCAGGTTCTACGAAATTCTCGAGCCCACAGTACCTTTGTCGCGGCATATTTTCAAAGCGCCAACACGCTTTTACAAAACGGGTGTTGTTTTTCTTGCCTATCTGAATGGTCTGCAGGATCACTTTATGATGCTGGGTGGTCAACAGAGCGCACGGTCACTCGTGCATCTTTCGGAGTTGTTTCGTCTGGCGGATCATGCTCGAGTGCTAAATGACCCTGAACTAGCTGCCGACCGTATGCGACGGGTGCTTGCTGTGGGTGGCGTCATATGAGTCTCGGAGGCATGTCCATCAATCTAGCTACCGTGCGTGCGCAGTACACATTGCCGGAAGCCGTGGACGCATGTCTATCGCAGGGAATTACCGCAATTGCTCCCTGGCGCGATCAAGTACAAGCTACTGGGTTGAGGGAAGCGGTGTCGATTTTGCAGTCAAACAGTATGAGGGTCACGTGTCTTTGCCGCGGAGGCATGTTTCCCGCTGTCGATAAGGCCGGACTCGTAGCGGCAATCGACGACAATAAACGTGCCATTGATGAGGCTGCGGTCCTTCACGCAGACTGCCTGGTTTTGGTCGTCGGAGGATTACCCAAGGGATCACGCGATCTTCCGGCTGCACGCGAGATGGTAGCAGATGGCTTGGTCGCTATTCTTTCTCATGCACGAGAAAACCGCATACCTCTCGCCATTGAGCCTCTGCACCCGATGTATGCGGCGGACCGAGCCTGCATCAACACGCTAGAGCAGGCGCTTGATATTTGCGACCTTCTCGGAGACGGAATCGGTGTTGCGATCGATGTCTATCATGTCTGGTGGGATCCGAAACTGTACGCCCAGATCGCACGCGCAGGCGCTAATGCACGAATCTTCGCGCATCATATCTGTGACTGGCTGGTGCCGACCCGCGATCTTCTGCTTGATCGTGGGATGATGGGTGATGGCGTCATCGATCTGAAATCAATACGCGCCGCGATTGAGAAAGCCGACTATCACGGGCCGCAAGAAGTGGAGATATTCTCATCTGAAAACTGGTGGAAGCGTCCGGGTACGGAGGTGCTTGCCACTTGTGCCGAACGCTTCCAGTCTAAATGTTGTCCGTAGAAACAACCTACCTCTGGAGACTTGGCCATTCTGAGTGGAAGATTAGTTGCTGGACTCCCAGTACTTATTGAATCCGATGTAATCCGAAGGCATTGCCGCTAGAATCTTCCGTCGCATCTCCAGTAAATCGACCGAACCCAGCGTTTTGTAGATAGCCTTACCATCCGGGCCAAGCACGACTGTATAAGGTACGGCAGACTGCCACGCCGGATCGAAAGCCGCCTGCAATTTCGCAGTGTCATCGGATCCGAACAATAGATTGCGAGTTGTGGCATGTTTCTTCTGCAGAAAGCGGAGGACGCTCGGCTCTTCATCGGGCATATTGGCAGCCACGGTCACCATATCGAAGTCGCGTGGGCTGTACATACGATAGGTATCCTGAAGGTCTGAGAATTCAGACACGCAAGATCCGCACCATGTAGCCCAGAAGTTAATCAGGGTGACGTGGCCTTTCGTTCCTGAACCCAGCTTCTTCAGCTCTGCTGCATCCACTTGCTCTACATGGACAGGCTCGGATTCAAGCTTCCGCTCGGCTGCCTCCCGTAGTTCTGATTTCTCCGACCACTTCGTAGAGCAACCGAAGACACCCGTATGCTTTACCGCCACGTCCTTACCTGCTAGCAAGGCATCGATAGCATTCTGAGCATCGTGGGTCTTAACCATCTCGGTGCGATAGCTGTTGTCAAAGTGGCCTTCATAACGGAGACGCCGATCTTTATCGAAGATGAAAACATGCGGTGTTGCTTGAGGACCATAGGCGCGAGTCACAGCCTGCGTGTCGCCGGCATAAAGATAGGGATAATGAAGATGCTTGTACTGAACTCGAATCTTCATGTCATCAAGCGTGTCGCTTACATCGGAAGAGTCGAGTTCATCGATCCTGATCGCATTTGGATCGTTGCCCTGGATTGCAACGACAGCCACGCCCTTCTTGCCATAGTCCTCATAAAGTTGCTCGATGCGGCGTTCGTACATCTGAGCGATCGGGCAATGGTTACATGTGAAAACCACTACAAGGATGGGGCTGCTCGCATAGTCGCTTAGCTTGTGAATTTTCCCATCCACCCCAGGAAGTGCGAAGTCGGATGCGGGCGAGCCAAGCGAAAGGATAGGGTGGGTCTGCTGCCCCCAAAGACAGACTGATATCAAAAGCACGAGGACGAAAGTAAACTTCTTGAGCATTGATCTCTCCATCAAGGCAGCTGCTGAGCAACTCAAAGCATGACCCCGTCCACGTGGTCTTTGGAGTTAAGGCATTTCATAAAAACCGCGGAGTTTCTAAAGTTTTATAATTAAGTTTGTCCGACTACCAATCGGACCATACCGGAAATTACATGTCAAGCTGTGTCATTACCCCTGGGCGCATCAGGTCTGCCGCTGTGGAAGCAGCAAAGATGAGATGGTATCCAGAGCAAGAGAGATCGCGCCCCAGAGCACCGCACGCGGACCTAGGGCGCTAGTACCAATCTTCATCACCCCAAACTCGCTTCCCTCAAGCTGCCTGAGCACGGAGCCAATCAAAATAGGGTGACTGCCTATTTCTCCTCCCAGAAGGATCAAGCCAGGGTTCAGAATGAGCGACAAGTTGACGATAATATCGGATACGATGTCCGCTCGTAACCTGACAATTTTTTTAGCATGAGCATCTCCTGATTGCGCCAGGTCAAGAACTCCAATTGCATCCGTTTGCTTCCGGCCCTGATGTCTACTGCGGCCCGCCTTCTTTTCTCCGTACCAACTCTTCAGAATGCCGGAACTCGTCAAAACCGTTTCGAGTTCGCCAAATTGATGGATGGTTGGCTGTTTTCGCAAAATGTGTGGCAGGCGAAGATAGGCGATCTCTCCCGCGGACCATTGCGAGCCATGATGGATCCTTCCACCCAGGATGATGCCGGAGCTCACATTTGTGCCTATGTTTATGAAAACGAAGTCATGCTCGCTTTGTGCTGCGCCGCAATAGTGTTCGCCTTGGGCAGCCAGGTTCGTGTCGTTCTCAATGATGACCAGACAGTTAACAATTTTGCTGAGCATGGCACGCAAAGGGACGGCACGCCACTCTTGGAGAGTGCTGATCGAAAGTACGCTGCCTTCTTCCACATTCGCAATCGCAGGTACTCCAACGACTAAAATCAATAGCTGATCCCGCGACATCTTCCGCTTGCGCAGGAGCCTCTGCAATCCTTGGTCAATGTAGTTACAGATCGCAGGAGGAGTGGTCTTCCGCTTGCTGAGGCCAATTTTTAGAATATCGAGTTCGTTCCCGTTCAGGTCTGCGAGAAGAAACGAAACATTTTCTGCGGAGACTTCGACACCAAGGATGCAGCCTCGCTCAGCCTTGAAGCGGATCATGTCGGGAGGCCGCCCGCCGCTTGATTCTCCCTCGCCGAGAGGCTCAACCAGGTTTTCTGACAGCAGGTCCTTGACTACATTTGTGACGGTAGGAGCACTCAGCCCTGAAGCGCGAACTAGATCTGCTCTGGAACATGAACCGCATTCACGCAGGAGCGTGAGGATGCTGAGCGCGTTTGTGTGACGCAGGACGGAAGGCCTGCCGACAGGAATCGTTTTTTTCTTCACGTTTGCTCGATGTTCATTTGATGGAGAGATGCGCGTGCGCAACATCCGTCCATATCATTTGCACACCTATCAGCAAACATTTTACTGGGAGTACTACCATCATGAACATGCAGTCTTCATTCATCTAGATGGCAAAGAAGTGCTTGCCTAAAATCTGTATGGAATTGATACTAAATAATCTTTAGGAAGTTTTTGGGATGCGCTTCCAGGAAGAAGCTTCCCCATATCAAACGTGCCATGCCCGTATTGGGTCAAAGCCAAGGAATATTTTCATGGACGAAGTAAATAAACAAGAGCCACGTTGGATTTCAGGCGTCGAGCCGCCCAAGGAATTGCTCACTGCTACCGGCACGCAGATTTTGGAAATTGAGTGCCGTGAACAGCCTGCTCGTCTTCGAGATCTGATTCAGAAATATAGTCGCGATGCGGTAATTCGCACGGAATTGAAAAAGTTCCGGGCGCTTGCCGCAAGAAAAGGTTCTGTCCTTTTTATCGGCATGGGTGCTTCGTTTTGCTCGTCGATCAGCGGTTCGATTTTTCTACAATCCCACGGAAGGGTGTCTTTCTCGGTGGACGCTGGTGAATGGCTGCATTATGCATCTTCGTCGTGGGGTGAAGTGGCCTTATCCGTATTGCTCACGACTTCCGGAGAAAGCGCTGAGTTGGTGGAGCTTTTTAGGGAGAAGGGCGACAAGACCCTTGGGCTTATCTGCAACAACCCGGTAAGCACCTGCTGGAAGTTAGCCGAAAATAAGTTGCCAATCTTAGCTGGGCCAGAATACGGCAATGCAACAAAGACCTATACAAACGCGACGGCGGCTGCCATCATCCTTGCGTCTGAGATGATTGATCGCCCATGGGAAGAGGAGGCGGAGCAAACTGCGGATACATTCGCTGCCAGTCTCGATCCCATCTTCGTGATCCGTGGGGATCTGGAACAATTCTGCCGTGGCGCCGCAAACATAGAAGTCATCGGACGCGGAGCAGCATATGGTGGCGCGATAATGAGCGCACTCTGTATCCGTGAGATGAGTGGTCATCGCGCTGCCGCCCATACAGGAGCGGGATTCAAGCACGGACCCAATCTTGACGTTGACGAGTCACATGTGGCGATTATTTTTGCGCTAGGACGAGCCGCAGAGCTCGGCGTCAAACTTGCACAGGAGTGTAACCGTCGTGGCGGGAAGGTTGTTCTCGTTTCCACACAAGATCACCAAGCCACTGACATACTGTTTCCCGTCAAGATCGACGCGGTTCCGGAGCCGTGGGAAGGTATTACTTCGCTTTTGGTAGCACAGGCGCTGACCCTCGGCATGGTGGAAAGGACGGGATGCCGTCTGCCGCCGCGGTTCCAATATGGAGTAATGGAGCAATGATGCAGATACCTATACGAAGGTGAAAGGAAGCTCTTGTCCGATTTGATGGTCGCTTCACAAATACAGATGAACCGCGGTTTTATCTGGCGGGTTTCGTTCATCGCCGGGCTGGGAGGCATCCTCTATGGCTACGACATGGGAATCATTGCTGCAGCGCTGATCTTCGTGCGCGATTCCTTTGGGCTTTCTACGCAGATGCAGGAGATGGTGGTAAGCATTGTGCTTATTGGCGCAATGCTGGGCGCAATCGTTGGCGGTAGTGTTGCGGACCGCATTGGCAGGCGCGCCACGCTGCTCTGGGGCGGTGGACTCTTCATTCTTGGTTCGATCCTTGCTCCGTTATCTCCGAATGTTTTCACGCTGATTGTGGCCCGCGCTTTGTTAGGCCTTGCAATCGGCTTCACCTCAGTCACGGCACCAGTATATGTCTCAGAGCTTGCTCCTCCGCAGTCACGCGGAAGGCTCATCAGCCTATATCAATTTGCGCTCACACTCGGCATCGCACTTGCGGATCTAGTGGGCTATGGGCTTGCCGGCCAGCAGGCGTGGAGATGGATGTTTGGCATCGGAGCTTTGCCCGCATTCCTGTTCCTTATCCTGGTTCTCACCCTTCCAGAGAGCCCCCGCTGGCTGTTTGCACAGAGCCGATTCCCGGAAGCGCAATCAGTATTGCGTACATACACCGATACGGCTGGGGCAAAACTCCTCCTTGAGGACATCGAAGCCGCTCTGCAGACGAAGATGGATAGACGCTGGAGTTCACTCTGGAGTCCGGCAGCGCGCGGCGCGCTTCTCATTGCTGTTGGATTTACAGTCCTCCAGCAGGTCACCGGAATCAACACGATCATCTATTACGGGCCGCAAATATTTGCTTTTGCCGGCATCACATCGAATGAGAATGCAATCTTTGCAACTCTTATTGTGGCCATTACAAATGT
>Ga0207060_10155_pt1 | contig 25726 bp, 21 predicted proteins | sample Alteio_BWMinCont_30_FD_153270 | JGI IMG/M metagenome (GOLD analysis project Ga0207060, IMG submission 153270) | Enriched cells from forest soil in Barre Woods Harvard Forest LTER site, Petersham, Massachusetts, United States -... | ecosystem: Environmental > Terrestrial > Soil > Temperate forest >...
AGTGGAAAAAAGAAAAGAAGGTAACAAGATGCCTCAGCTGAGTGACCTCCGTGAATCCGGTGCCATTGAGCAGGATGCCGATATGGTTATGTTTCTATATCGTCCTGAATACTACGATATCACGGCGAATGAATTCGGTGAAAGCAATAAGGGAGAAACCCATGTTCGTATCGCCAAACACAGGAACGGTTCCCTGGAAACTATTAAGCTGCGCGCCCTGCTGCATATCCAGAAATTTGTGGATGATGAAGGATCCGATTTCAATGGTTTACCCCCTGGAGGTAACTGGAAGCCCGTACCTCCGGATGAACAGGGAGGTCCTAAACTTTATATCCAGGCGGGAAGTAAGATGAACGATATTCCGTTTAATGACGAAGATCCGTTCTAACCAATCCCTTCTTATTAACTTTCAGGATGGCCAGTCCTTATTTTTATTTTGCTCATTTGGCGACAATGACGGAGGAATTTGTCCTCAATGAAAATTCATCCCGTCATATAGTACAGGTTTTACGAATGAAGCCCGGAGAGAGCCTTAGGCTGACCGACGGAAAAGGTCTTTCCGCAACAGCACTCATTCGCGAAGCACATAAAAAACATTGTCGCGTAAATATTACTGAAAAAAAAATACAGGAAGCGCCAAAGCGTAATGTTCAAATCGCAGTCTCTCTTTTGAAAAATACGAATCGATTTGAATGGTTTCTTGAAAAAGCAACGGAACTCGGTGTTTCGGGAATCATTCCTTTGAAATGTGAACGCACCGAAAAACAACAATTCAGATTGGAACGTCTTCAGGGCATTCTCGAAAGTGCAATGATACAGTCACAACAGGTCTGGATGCCGGTTTTAAATGAACCGAAAAACTTTTTTGATTTTGTGGAAGAAGTGAAAGCAGAACAGAAATTCATAGCCCATTGCGAGCCCGGCACAAAGAGAAGACTAGGCGAAATGATCAATACAAATCTTGCTTCGCAGCTTATCCTGATTGGACCAGAAGGAGATTTTACGGAAGAAGAAATAAAACTTGCAACAAAATCCGGATTTATACCGGTTGAACTGGGAGAAAACCGCCTGCGTTCAGAAACCGCTGCGGTAGCAGCTGCGGTGATATTGAAACTACATTAATAAGCCTAAGGCCCAAAGCTTAAAGCCTAAAACTTATTAAGAAGTGTGGTAGTGCGATAGAGTGGTAGTATTTGGATAACTTTCAAGAAAAGGCTATAAAAATTAAAACTCAATAATTATTAATTCTAAAAAAGTTTTAGGCTTTAAGCTTTGGGCTTTTGGCATTTAATATTTCACGCACCAGTCCCGGTCCCTCATAAATAAATCCTGTCCAAATCTGAATCAATCCGGCGCCGGCCTGCATTTTTTCCTTAACATCTCCGGCAGAACGTATACCGCCCGAACCGATAATGGGAATAAGATGATTTGTTTTTTGACCGATATATTGAATGAATTCTGTAGATTTTTTCTTAAGTGGATCACCACTAAGCCCACCGCCCCCGATGCGTTCCAGTTCATTCGCCGAACTATGCAATCCTTCTCTTGAAATGGTGGTATTACTTACAACCAGTCCGTCCAGTTTAATTTCTTCAGCCAGTTCTATCACATCATCCAATTGGGAATGGGTAAGGTCAGGCGCGATTTTCAGGAACAGGGGTTTTTGTATTTTTTGTTTTTTGTTGAGATCCTGTAGTTTTGTCAATATACTCCTCAGTGCTTCTTTTTCCTGCAGCTCCCTTAATCCGGGAGTATTCGGCGAGCTGACATTCACCACGAAATAATCCACCCAGGGAAATAGTTTTTCAAAACAAATAACATAATCCTGCCAGGCATTTTCATTGGGCGTTATTTTATTCTTTCCAATATTTCCGCCAATTCGTAACATGCCATTTCCGGAATCAGGGGTTTTTTCTTTCCATTTTTTTAATCGCTCTGTTACTTTATCAACTCCATCGTTATTAAAGCCCATCCGGTTGATGAGCGCCCCGTCTTTTTTGAGCCGGAACAGTCGGGGTTTGGGATTGCCTTTCTGGGCCAGCGGAGTTACAGTGCCAATTTCAACAAATCCGAAACCTATCGTCTCCAGGCTTTGAAGGTAAAGCGCATTTTTGTCGAAACCTGCTGCGATTCCGACTGGATTTTTAAAAAGAATGCCGGCGAAGTTTTTTGTGAATGAAGCATCATCAACAGAAAACGCCTTCCTCAGTAAAGTTCTGCCGGGCGAGGTGGATGAAATTCCGTTTAAAACAGACATCGAAAAATGGTGTACGAATTCAGGCGGAAAAAGGAACAGTAAAGAGCGAAGCCATTTGTACATAAGCGCTGCAAAGATAAAACACTTTAACAGTTGGGTTCTGCAGATACTCACTGAAGATTTTTACCTTTGCAGGCGCACGAATCTTATATTTTATGCAGGAAGCTTATATCATCGCAGGCTACCGCACAGCTGTAGCCAAATCAAAAAGAGGCGGATTTCGTTTTTACAGACCCGACGATCTCGCAATTACTGTAATACAGGGATTGCTGGCTTCAGTACCGCAACTTGACCCCAAACAGGTGGATGACGTGATCGTTGGTAATGCGGTTCCGGAGGCCGAGCAGGGACTGCAGGTAGGCCGCATTATCGCCGCAAGAGCAGTTGGCATTGGCGTTCCCGGAATGACGGTAAATCGCTATTGTGCCAGTGGACTTGAAACCATTGCGATCGCAACAGCTAAAATCCGGAGCGGCCTGGCAGATTGCATCATTGCCGGCGGTACGGAAAGCATGACCATGGTGCCTACAGCGGGCTGGAAAGTTGCACCCGCTTATTCGATTGCTACCGACGATCCTGATTATTATTTAAACATGGGCCTTACTGCAGAAGCCGTTGCTAAAGAATACCAAGTGAGCCGGGCCGATCAGGATCAGTTTTCTTATCAGTCACATATGAAGGCCCTCAACGCATTGGAAAAAGGATATTTTAAACCAGGGATTCTTCCGGTTAAGGTAGAAGAAGTACTTCTTGATAAAAATGGTAAAAAACAGCAACGGGAATATACGGTGGATACAGATGAGGGCCCGCGAAAGGATACTTCTATAGAGGCGCTGGCCAAATTAAAACCAGTGTTTGCTTTGAATGGTTCAGTGACCGCCGGCAATTCATCCCAAACCAGCGATGGAGCCGCTTTTGTAATTGTGATGAGTGAGACCATGATCAATAAGCTGGGATTGAAACCTATTTCCAGGCTGGTTGGTTGCGCAAGTGCCGGCGTTCATCCGCGCGTAATGGGTATCGGTCCGGTAGAAGCTGTACCAAGGGTAATGAAACAGACAGGCATGAATTTATCACAGATTGATCTGATTGAACTGAATGAAGCATTCGCAAGTCAGGCACTTGCGGTAATCCGTAAGTTGAATTTCAATCCTGATATCGTCAATATAAATGGAGGCGCAATCGCACTCGGACATCCCCTTGGTTGTACGGGTGCAAAACTTACCATTCAGATTACGCATGAAATGAAAAGGCTGAATAAAAAGTATGGTCTAGTAACAGCCTGCGTTGGCGGGGGACAGGGGATTGCGGGAATAATTGAAAATTGTTAATTGTCAATTGTTGCTTATAAGGTGAATTAATTCAAATTCGGAATTTATCTTTGATTATTAAAAAAGCTTTAAGCTTTAAGCTTTGGGCTTTAGGCTTATGAAAGACTCTCTTCAAATAAAACGTTTTCTGGCAGCATTTCTCATGCTGTTATTTTCTTTTTGCGTTACGCCTAAAAGATTTTTGCACGACCTGCTGGCAAATCATAAAGACGCGCAGTCTTCCGGCATCCTTCCGGTTCAGCAGATTACATCTTCCGGTTTTCATTGTCATGTCGATGACCTGGTAGTTGTAGCACCATTCCTGCCTGGAATGCAAACTGTCGATCCCATTATTTTATCCTCAACTCCTCTAAGCTTTTCTGAACCGCTTCTCTCTGTTGTTTATCCATACCTCTCTTATAATGAAGTGCGCGGACCTCCGGCTGATTTCTGTTCTTAGATATTAGCAAATATATTTTTATAGGACGGCCTATAAATAAAAGAAACAGTAAAAGCTATGAAGTCATTGTTACTATTCATTTTTTTCAGTACTTATTTTTTTTATTCACTTGCTCAAACGAGTAATAAGACCCGTTTTTCCGGGTATCTAGGAACGCTCTCCGGGAAAGTGCAGGACAGTGCTACGGGGAAAGGTCTCGCAAGTGCTTCTGTTTATATTGCCGACCTGAAACTTGGCGTCATGGCGAATGATGATGGTAACTACCGATTTGCTAACCTGCCAACGGGGACTTACCTGGTGGAAGCACATGCGATCGGACATTCAACACAAATAAAAAGTGTAACCATTACAGAGAAAACTGAATTGGATTTTAGTCTGGGCCTCCAATACACAGAAGAAAGCCCCGTTGTCATCACCGGGATGTCAAAAGCTACACAGATAAAACGAAGCCCGGTTCCTATCGTAACGATGAATCATGTAGCTATTGTAGAAAATCTGAGTACGAATATTATCGATGCGATCTCGAAATTGCCTGGTGTAACTCAGCTGACCACAGGCCCCAATGTCTCCAAACCATTTATACGGGGACTCGGTTTTAATCGCATACTTACTTTATATGATGGCGTCAGGCAGGAAGGACAACAATGGGGGGATGAACACGGAATTGAAGTGGACCAGTATGGTGTTGATCACGCAGAAGTTATTAAGGGGCCTGCAAGTCTGACCTATGGATCAGATGCACTGGCCGGTGTTGTGAATCTGATTCCAACACCACCTGCGCCCGAAGGTAAAATACAGGGCGATGTGCTTGCGGAATTTCAATCCAATAACGGACTCTTCGGAGGTTCAGGAATGTTGGAAGGAACCAAAAATGGATTTGAATGGATGGGCCGGGTTTCTCATAAACAGGCGAGCAATTATTCTGACCGGGCAGATGGACGGGTTTACAATACAGCATTTGCCGAGAACGACGCCACGCTATCGCTGGGATTACACCGCGCTTTCGGTTACTCACACCTGAATTTTTCCGTTTTCGATGATCTGCAGGAAATTCCTGATGGCAGCCGTGATTCCGCTACAAGACAATTTACCAAACAGATAACAGATTCTGATACTTACAGGCCGATCGTTACGAATGCAGAATTGCATAGTTATGCAATCACGCCTCTACATCAGCACGTACAATTATACCATATTTATTCAACCAATAATTTTGCGCTTGGCGCAGGAAGAATTACCGTAAATCTGGGATACGAACGCAGTGTGCGAAGAGAATACAGTCATCCACAGGAACCTGATGTTCCCGGCTTATACCTTCAATTGAATTCTTATGTCTATGATTTGAAATATTATTTTCCATCTTTCAATGGATGGGATATTACGACGGGGCTGAACGGAATGTATCAGCAGAATACGGCTACAAACGGTACAGAATTTATTATTCCTTCATTTCACCAGTTTGATATCGGGCCCTTTGCAATGATTAAGAAAACTTTTGATAAACTGGATATAGCCGGAGGAATTCGATTTGACAGCCGTTCGTTTACCAATGATCAGATGTATACGGTATCAAAAGGAATTGATTATGATATGCCAGTTTACGGACCGGATACAGTGGGGGCTTATCAGGCCTTCCCGTACTATCACAAAATATTCTCAGGTTATTCCGGAAGTTTAGGATTAACATATTTATTTTCCAATGAATGGTCGGCCAAAGCGAATATTTCCAGGGGATACCGGTCACCTAATATTTCTGAAATCTCCGCCAACGGCGTACATCCCGGCACTGGAATTTACCAGGTCGGTAATCCTGATTTTAACCCGGAATTTAATATCCAGGAAGATATTGGGTTTAATTATAATTCTAAAATAGCAGTTATCAACTTCAGTGTATTTTACAATAACGTGTCGAATTATATTTTTAATGAGAAAATATTGAATGTTGACGGATCGGATTCAACACGGGATGGTAATGACGTATATCAGTTCCGTCAGGGTAAGGCTGCTTTGTATGGCGGTGAACTTAGTATTGATATTCATCCGATACCACAGCTTCATTTTGAAAATAGTGTGTCCCTTGTGTACGGCAACCTGCTTTCTTCACCGGGTAAACCGGTAACGGATTCCACGCAATATCTGCCGGACATTCCACCAGTGCATGGAATTTCAGAACTGCAATATGATTTTACAAATAAGAACCTTCACCTGGTGAATGGTTTTGTGAAAGTGTCTGCAGCATTTTCAGGTTCTCAGAACCGGGTGTATCTGGCGGATAATACAGAAACACCAACTCCTGGTTATACCCTGATCAATGCGGGTGTTGGCGGTGGTTTCACCAATAAGCAGAATAAAATCATTTTTAATATTTATATTCTTGCCAATAATATTTTCGACGTTATTTATCAGGATCACCTGAGCAGGTTGAAATATTTTGAACCCTATCCCAACAGCCCCGGACCATATCATGGGATTTATAATATGGGCAGAAATATCAGCTTCAAGGTTGATTTTCCCTTCTAAGCTTAAAGCAAGTATGGGAGTATGGGAGTATGGGAGTATGGAAGAGAAGTATAGGAGTATAAGAGTATACGAGTATACGAGTTGAATTCATAATCCATAATTCATAACCCATATCTCGTCATCATTCCGTCTTCTCTATATCAAAATAAGAAAAGTCATTATCAATCCGAATATTCCGGGAAGAAGTATTTTCCAGTTTTATTGATTTCCATTCCGTAGTCGGATAAATGAAGATTTCTTTTTTATCGGTATATATAATTTTTACAGGCAGTGCGAATTTGGCAATATTGGCATTCCACTTAAATTGAAGTATCAGATCTTCTCCGGATTTTTTCTCAGAGATTATCAGTTTCGGAATGGCACCATAGCGTAAATACTGATCAAACAAATAGGTATAATCAGTTCCTGTTCCTTTATTGAAATAAGAAATGATGTCTGCTGTATTAATTGACTGGTATTTGTATTTTAATTGAATTCCTCTCAGCAGGGAGAAAAAGAGAGAATCATTATTAATCGATTCCCTTAATGTGGCGATCATGCGCATGCCTTTCGAATACATATCTCCCGTGTGAAAATCATTTACATCATAAAACCCAATAATGGGTTCTTTATTTCCCGGATCCTGCTTTTTCAAATATTCTGCGGCGGCAGCAGGACCAAAAAAGTTTTCATAACATAATACTTCTGCATAACTGGCAAAGGATTCGTGTATCCAAAAATCAGCCATGTCATTGCAGGTGACGGAATTCCCCCACCACTCATGGGCTGTTTCATGCCAGAATTCAACGACATGACCGATAGAATCTACAGGTTTGTCATCATAGAGATTCGTGAACGTACCTGCACTTACTGCACTTTGATGTTCCATGCCATAAGGAGATTCAACCAGCGCATATCCATCGCGTGGAAATGGATAGGGACCAAAATCTTTTTCGTAGAGTTTAAGTAAGGGTTTTACTCTTTGAACAAACTGTTTATCTAAATCCAGATTATAAGACAAACAATAGTAATTCAATGGAAAACTTTCTATAGTACTTACAAACTGATCTGAAAAATGAACATAATCTCCAATGTAGAGAACCGCGCTATAATTATTCATCGGATAACCAACTGCCCATTTAAACTGAACCTGTTTGTCCGGAAGATCGGTTTTCCCAATCATTCTTCCATTGGATATTGCGGTTAACCCGGATGGGACAGTCACAGTGATGTGCATACTGTCCGGCTTATCCGACAAATGATCCTTGCAGGGCCACCACAAGCTGGCTCCCGATCCCTGAACAACCGTTTCTATCCAGGGTTTTCCATTCTTATCCTGTGTCCAGATAAATCCACCGGTAAGCGAAGGAATATCCGGTAATTGCGGCATTCCGGAATAAAAAATGCGAATTTCTTCAACTGCACCCTTTTTGATTATTTCCGGAAACTGAACAAAAACCGCATCATATTTTCGCGTATAACTAAGTGTTGTGTCGCGAAATACGATCTTCTCAATTTTCATATTCGCGAAAAGATCAATCTGAAAATGCTTAAAATCATTTACAGACCTGAATCGAATAATTGTATTGCCCTGGATGGATTTGGTATCAGGATCCACCTTTACGTCAAGGTCATAAAATAAAACATCATAGCAGGTGCGCAAAGGCGAAAGTTTACCTCTCAATGTATCTGCCTCCGTAAAACCGCTACGTAACGTGAAATTATGTTTGGGAGATGCCTCGGTTATCGGTTTGTCCATTACTTTAACACAAACTATCGGCCCTGATTCCGTCATAAAGATTCGGTTGATATTCCCTTTTTTGTCGCCCTTGAATTCATAAACAGAATTGAAATCATCTTTTTTGAAAATGAATTTATTGGGACTTAATGGATAATAGTTGAGGAGCGTTTCACCCGGAATCTGACTTGTAAGATGACCAGAGTCTGCCTTTATATCTATTTTTTGATAAACATTTCCTTTAGACGAATACCTGCCCTCATAAGCATGTAAATTTTCAGAGACAACATTTGAGTGAAGGCTGTCCTGTGAAATTTTATCCCACTCCGTTGTGGGAACTTTCAAAACTAATTTGAATTTTATCGTATTACCCCGGCCGTCCTTAATAAATTCAATAGTCGAATGAGGAAGACCGTTTACAGAAAATGTATTACCGGTTAAAGGCGTCAGCCCCGTTTTACCCTGACCAACGATCTCCAGCATGAGATTTTTGTTTTCACGGTAAATATTCAGTTTTCTGACCGGGTAATATTCGACCTGATAATTACCAATAAAATCGGCTGACTTATTGTCCTGTGCATAAACTGAGAAAACGCCCAACAGAATCACGCAAAAAAGGAATATTCTCTTCATGAGTATTTTTTATAATGGCGCAAGATTGAGGTTTTATAGAACCTCGCCTATTCAAATCGGGATTTGATTACAATTAAGCCGGCTCTTTAACAGAATCTATGTTTTTTAAAAGGAATTCACTCGGACTTTCGCCCTGAATGTTTTTGAAAGCGCGCTGAAAAGTGGGTTGGGAGTTAAATCCACACTCATAGGCAAGACCCGCAATGGTGAGATTTTTATTAGTGGAAGAAAGAAGTCTTGACTTTATGGCAGCTATTCTGTAAGAATTAATGAATTCATTAAAACTTTTATTCAGGTGCTGGTTAAGTACAGCAGAGATTGTTTTGGCCGGTATTCCCGTATGAGCTGACAATATGGAAAGATTAAGCGCCGGGTCCATCCAAAGCTTTTCTTCTTCCATGACTTTCTTTAGACGTTCAACTAGGGCCTCACTCAATTGTCTGTCTAATTGGGAAGATTTCCGGTTCCTTTGATTTTCATTCTGAGCCTGAGATACGATATAGCCCTTGATGCCTAGCCAATAAATTAAAACAGACATAGGAACATATACAGGGTACCAGTCAAAAAAATCTACGAGCCTGTTTGAAAATCTCGGAATCACATAAGGAATCAGGTAGCAAAGCCAGATTACCTGGAAAATGGTAAACATTCGTATAAACTGTTTTAACCAGGGAATTGCCTTGGAATTTGATTTCAGGTATTTATTTGCAAACCATAAATAGATGCTGATGGATAGCCAGCGTGGTATATCAGAATACACATCGTATTGATCTATAAAATGTCCCCACGGCGAATCATTTTTAGGAAGAAATTTAAATATCAGACCCGTAACATAAAAAAGAGCAGTAAGATAGGGAACGAGGTCAATCAGTACTGGATAGAAATGAATGCGGTATTTCTTATTGAATTTGAAAGCAGGATCGCTGAATGAACGGACATAAAAATAAATAAGTGGTCCCATGGGCATGATGATGATCATGGGAATAAAATTGGAAAGAAAGATGATGATAGGAGAATGGCTGTACCAGTTGGATCCAGTCATATATAAATTCAGGCTGGCAAGCGACATGAGAAAAATCAAAATAGCCAGTAATCGGTTGCTTTGCCTGGAGCGTTTGGATAAAAAAAGCATAACCGAGATAATAAATCCCTGCAATGCTCCAAGCATGATCAATGATTCCAAAAAACCGGAAAAGACTTTCATAAAATGAACTAAAATTTCAAATCACTTTGTATCGTTTTCTCAAAATAATGTAGGTCCGCCTTCAGACGCTGGTTTCCTTCCCAGGTGCTGATAGGCTTTTGGCGTGGCTTCCCGCCCGCGTGGCGTGCGCATGAGAAAACCTTCCTGAATTAGAAAGGGTTCATACACGTCTTCAATAGTTCCGGATTCCTCGCCGACGGCTGTTGAAATGGTATTTAGTCCGACCGGTCCTCCCTTGAATTTTTCTATGATGGTGTAAAGAATCCTGTTATCCATTTCATCCAGACCATGTTCATCCACATGCAGTGCCCGCAGTGCGTGTTTAGTAATTCCCATATCGATGACGCCATTGCCAAGCACCTGTGCAAAATCGCGCACCCTTCTCAGCAATCCGTTTGCAATGCGCGGTGTTCCCCGGCTGCGTCTTGAAATTTCTTCTGCAGCATCGGATGTAATTCTTGTATCCAGTATGGAAGCGGAGCGCGTAATAATTTTTTGAAGTGTGATATGGTCATAATATTCAAGCCGGGATTTTATACCAAAACGCGATAACAGGGGAGCCGTGAGTAGTCCGCTCCTGGTTGTTGCACCGATCAGCGTGAATGGATTGAGGCTTAGTTGAATGCTGCGTGCATTGGGACCTGTGTCGATCATAATATCCAGCCGGTAATCTTCCATTGCCGAATAGAGATATTCTTCCACCACCGTGCTGAGCCGGTGAATTTCATCTATGAACAAAACATCATTTGGCTCCAGGTTGGTGAGCAGGCCCGCCAGATCGCCCGGTTTTTCGATAACAGGCCCCGAGGTTTCTTTTATTTGAACGCCGAGTTCATTGGCAACAATCCGGCTGAGGGTCGTTTTGCCAAGACCCGGGGGACCATGGAAAAGGATATGGTCAAGTGCCTCACCCCTTTGTTTAGCAGCCTGGATAAATATCAGGAGGTTTTCAATGAGTTGTGGCTGTCCGGAAAAATCGCGGATGACGGTAGGACGAATGCTGTTCTCAAATTCCTTATCCTGCGTTCCGGTCAGATTTTTATCAGCATTCAGATTGGGATTTGCCATTAAGTAAAAGTAACATAAAAGCTTAAAGCCTGATGACGACAGCCTGATCCTTTTTCTTAAGTTTGATGACCGGTACAAGTATATGGCGAATCCCTATATATCGTTAATGAAAACGGCCTGGCAATATGCCCGGCATGAAAAAAAACAGTATGTAACCGTTTACTCTCTCTTTATACTGGCCGGCGGAGTATTTGCTCTCTATCCCTTATTATATGGTTGGTTTATCAATTCACTGCAAAAAAAGGGTGCAGGACTGCTTCACTTTGCGTGGATATATGCATTGGCTTATATGATTTTGAAATTAATGGAATGGGGATTTCACGGACCAGCACGTGTGATGGAGCGGCGGCTGGCTTTTAATTTAAGCAGAAATTTTTTACAGGAGTTATACCACCAGACACTGCACCTTCCGGTAAAATGGCATCAGGATCACCACAGCGGTTCTACGATCAATCGGATTCGTAAAGCCTATGAAGCACTGAAGGAATTTTTTCAGAATGGTTTTATGTATCTCTATGCGCTGACAAAATTCTTCTCTTCTTTTATCGCGATGCTGATTTTCTCTCCTTTATTCGGTGGCATCGGTGTGGCCCTCGGCATTCTAACGGTGTGGGTGATTTTTAAATTTGACAAACCCTTTGTAAAGGCTGTTGATGAAACGAATGAAAAAGAACATATTGTTTCCAGTACACTGTTTGACAGCCTTTCAAATATCAATACGGTCATCACGCTCAGACTGGAAAAAAGAATGGAAAATGGCCTGATGAAAAAAGTAAAGGATATTTTCCTTCCTTTCATGCGTACAGTACGCATCAATGAATGGAAATGGTTTATCGCTGATACACTGGTGGCGCTGATCTATGTGATTACTGTGGTCGGATATGTTTACCAGCATCTGGAGCCTGGAAAAATTTTCATGGTGGGAAATCTCGTTGCACTGCTGGGATTCGTGAATCAGTTTACAAGTGTGTTTCATGATATCGCCTGGCAGTATACGCAGATTGTTCAGTTCGACACTAATGTGCAGACATCCAGGTTTATTTCAGAAGTATATAAAAAACAACACCTTCCCGATGCCGCCCCAGAATTACCGGAGGAATGGCAAACCATTTCAATAAACAATTTAAATTTTTCTCATAAGGAAAGATTTTCTTCCAGTGAAAAGGCGCAATCCCTGCATGATATTCATATACAGATCGAAAAAGGAAAACGTATTGCCCTGATTGGCGAAAGCGGTTCTGGAAAAAGCACATTGCTGGCCCTGCTTAGAGGATTGTATGATGCCCAGCCAGGTGCTGAAATTAAAGTGGATGCTAAGGAATTTGATATTGCAGGTATTGCGGATTCCGTGACACTCTTTCCCCAGGAACCCGAGATTTTTGAAAATACAATTGAACATAATATTACACTTGGACTTCCTTTTGATGAAAAAGAAATTCTGGAAGTTTGTGATACAGCGCATTTCACAGAAGTACTGAGACAGCTGCCTTATGGACTTCAGTCCAATATAATGGAAAAAGGAGTCAACTTATCCGGCGGTCAAAAACAAAGGCTTGCACTCGCCCGCGGAATACTTGCTGCCCGAAGCAGTGATATCATTTTGCTCGACGAGCCCACCAGTAGTGTGGATCCCAAAACAGAAGTGCAGATATATAAAAAAATGTTTGAAGAGTGTAAAGAAAAAGCTGTCATTTCAAGCCTGCACCGTTTATATTTATTAAGCTCTTTCGATTATGTGTATGTGCTGAAGGATGGACGGATTGCTGATGAAGGCAGTTTCGAAGAATTAAAAAACAGAAGCCAGATTTTCTGGGAACTGTGGAAACATCAGGAGGATAAACTTAAACAAGTGTGAGAGTATGGGAATATGGGAGTATGGAACTATGAGATGCTTTCTCTGTCAACTGTCAACTGACTACTGTCAACCGATCAGGTATTAAAATTGAGTTCTTAAAAAAAATGTATTAAAATGAAAATAGGAATTATCGGATCCGGCGAAGTTGGACAAACCCTGGGTACAGGATTTCTTACAGAAGGGTTTGAAGTAAAACTTGGGAGCCGCAATCCATTGAAAGATGTTGTAAAAAAATGGGAGACAGAAAATCCGGGCGCGAAAACCGGAACTTTTGAAGAAGCTGCTGAATTCGGCGAACTGCTGATACTCGCAATTGTTGCGCACAGTGTATTCCAGGCAGTTGAAGCAGCCGGTTTAAAAAATCTGGAAAGTAAGATCATCATTGATGTTACAAATCCGATTGCCCCGGCGCCTCCGGAAAAAGGTGTACTGAAACTTACAACCTCTGACAGATCAATCATGGAGGATTTGCAAAAGCTCGTTCCTAAAGCAAAATTTGTGAAAGCATTTAATAGTGTCGGGAGTAACCTCATGTATAAACCTTCATTTAAAGAAGGTAAACCAACCATGTTTATATGTGGCAATGATGAATCGGCAAAAAAGCAGGTAACCAGAATACTCGATCTTTTCGGTTGGGAAACGGAGGATATGGGTTTTGCAGAATCTGCCCGTGCTATCGAACCGCTGTCTATCCTCTGGTGTATCCCGGGTTTTCTGAGGAATCAATGGACACATGCTTTTAAATTGTTGAAATAAACCAGTTCGAACACGGGTAATTATTTATTGCTTCTTGTGGGATTAAAATGAAGAAGAATTTCAGGTCCTTTATAGATCTCCGATAAAATGTAAATCCGCTTATTCCGACTTTATAAAATCGGCGAGCAGTTTCATTCGGAAATAAAGATTGCTCATCATGAGTGAAATATTATTGCGCGCATCTATCACTGTATTGTGATTCATTTTTTTGATATTCTTCAGCTCCACAATTTTTTCGTCAATTTTATCCACTAGTTTTTCTGATGTCCACCCGGCATATTTTTTATTTCTTTCTTCATAAATATTTGAAACAGGGATCGTACCGGCCCGCAATTTTTTAAATGAGAAATTTTCTTTGATGGCCGACTGAATCGCATCGCGCGATAAAAGATCGATCATCGTATCGTAGGAGGTCTGATTGATAAATCCATTTTTAAAAACATTCAGGTTATCACGTAGTTCGATTATAACCTGTTTTTTATTTACATCGTTCGTCTTCGATTTTTTATATAAAAAAGCAAGCAGATCTTTAAGCGGAGCTATACTGCTGTTAAACCATTCCATCAGATAAATATAAAAATTACCATCCAACCCTCATTTAAAAAGTACTGATAGTTTCTTGCTTTTTATTTGGGTTGTATTCACGAATGAAAGTGAATTTTATCATTGTAAATCAGCAATTTAGGAATAGAGTTTGTGAAAATTTATATAAAGTCTACTTAGTTAATAGAGAATGAATATATTTGTAATCCTTCTGATTGATTTTTCTAATTTAAAATGTATAACAATGAGTTTACGTTTAGGGGATATTGCTCCCAACTTCAAAGCCAAAACATCGATTGGTGAAATTGACTTTTACGATTATCTAGGTAATTCATGGGGTATTTTGTTCTCGCACCCTGCCGATTATACACCAGTCTGTACAACCGAACTTGGAAAAACTGCTGCCCTTAAGGATGAATTCGCCAAAAGAAATGTAAAAGTGCTGGCGCTGAGTGTTGATACCCTGGATCGTCATCATGGATGGATCAATGATATCAATGAAACACAACACGTAAATGTTGATTTCCCCATCATATCTGATGATGACAGAAAAGTAAGCACTCTATATGATTTCATTCATACGAATGCTTCAGCTACTGCAACCGTCCGTTCACTTGTAGTAATCGGTCCGGATAAAACGGTAAAACTGATCATCACCTATCCTGCTTCTACCGGAAGGAATTTCGTGGAAGTTCTGCGTGTGGTGGATTCTCTGCAGTTAACAGCAAACTATAGTGTCGCTACTCCGGTTGACTGGAAAGAAGGAGAGGACGTGATTGTTGTTCCGGCTATCACCACCGAGGATGCGATCAAGAAATTTCCAAAAGGTGTTAAAGTTGTCAAACCATATTTAAGATATACACCACAGCCGAATATTTGATAAAGTAAAAAATCCTGACTATTGATTGCATCAGGCCTTAAGCTTTAAGCTTGGGGCCTTTTTAGTTATAAGTTATGAATTCTTATACTTCACTCCCATATTCCTATACTCCCATAATCCCATACTTGCTTTAGGCTTTCGGCTTTAGGCTTTTTTGCATTTGACTAAGCAATGCACGTAAATCTTTTGGCATTTCAGCTTCAATATTGATTTTTTCCCCATTCAGATCTGTAAAAGAAAGTTTTGCAGAATGCAGTGCGAGCCGGTCCAGAATAGGTTTCTCTTCTTCAAATCCAGAATGCTTGTAGTTTCTTTTAAGTGCAGATACAAAAACAGGTTTGCTATCGCCATATAATGGGTCGCACAATATGGGATGCCCGGTTTCTTTCATATGAACCCTTATCTGGTGAGTGCGGCCGGTAAAAAGATCAAATCTTAAGAATGCATACCTGCCAAAATTTTCGATTATTTCATAACCGGTAGAAGCCATTTTCCCCTTCCGGTGAACGATCATCGTACCGTTTTTTGCCGGATGCTCCTGTATCGGGAATTCAATGATACCGGAAGAATTTGCAGGAACACCCCAGACGATTCCGAAATAAGTTTTTTCAACCTGGCGTTCCTGAAAAATAACTGAGAGATACTGATGTGCTGCAGCAGTTTTAGCAAACACGATCACACCACTTGTTTCCCGGTCAAGGCGATGTACAGTAAAAATCTCCTGATATTTTTCTGTCAGCAAATCTTTGAGCGAAGGAGCAGATTGCGTCCGGTCTGGGACACTCAATAAACCAGCTGGTTTATTAAGTGCTATGAATTCATCGTTTTCAATTATTATTTCGGGAAGCTTCATTTGGTTAGCGGATGGCGGTTGACGGTTTATGGTGTTAAGCCTTAAGGTCTAGGCTTTCGGCTTTAAGCTTTAGGCCTTAAGCCGAAGGCTTAAGACTTCAGGTACTTCAATGCGCGTATTTCTTTTTCAGTAAGAAAACGCCAGTTGCCCCTCTGAACATTTTTTTTTGTAAGTCCGGCGTACAAGACACGATCCAGCGATTTAACGTCATATCCAAGCGCAGCGAAAATGCGGCGGACGATCCGGTTCTTGCCGCTGTGTATTTCTAACCCGATCTGTGTTTTATCTTTCGGATCTGCATAGGCCATTTCGTCAACTTTTGCGAGACCGTCTTCCAATTCTATTCCACCCATGATTTTTTCAAAATGCTGTTTGGTAAGTGGTTTATCCAGACCAACATGGTAGACCTTCTTCATTTCATTTTTCGGATGGGATAACTTCTGTGCAAGGTCCCCGTCGTTGGTAAATAATAAAACACCCGAAGTGTTCCTGTCGAGGCGCCCGATCGGATAGACTCTTTCAACTGTGGCTTTGCTGATCAGTTGCTGAACTGTTTTTCTTCCCTGCGGATCCGTTGTCGTCGTTAGAAAATCTTTGGGCTTATTAAGCAGAATATAAACGAAATGGTTGGAAACAGTTACTTTTTTCCCGTTCACTTTCACCGTATCACTATACAAAACTTTTGTTCCCGGGTCGGTGATGACAATTCCATTTACGGTCACCTTACCTTCTTTAACCATGGAAGCTGCTGCTCTTCTTGAACTTACACCGGCATGCGCAACATATTTATTCAATGGAATGGTGGTTCCATTGTTTTGGAGAATGGCATCACCAGTATTTTGAGTTACAATAGATTTTTTATCATGCAGAGCAGTTGAAGGCGCGATGGCACGCTTATTTCTTTTCTCTTCAAAATGCCGGTCAACTGCTTCTCTTCTTTCTTTTTTTACAAGTTTTTTTTCCTGTCTGATTTCTTCTTTTACAGCACTGGTCCGTTTGCGATTGAAGAATTTGCTGAAATTATCTGTTTTACGTTTCATGGCATTTGGGGTGAAGCGTTTTTGTTAGCCAGTTGCCCGCAGGCTGCATCAATATCTTTTCCACGACTTCTGCGAAGTCTCGCGTTGACCTTATTTTTCTCCAGGTGTTTCATGAAGATATTCACTACAGATTCTTCCGGTTTGGAGAAGATTGCATTTTCGATCGGGTTATATTCAATAATATTGACAAGGTCTGCCGGCACCTGGCGATAGATTTTTATGAGTTCGTCAGCATCCTTCAGACTGTCGTTGAAATCCTGAAAGAGAATATATTCAAAAGTTATTTCGTTACCGGTTTCTTTATAGAAATAATTCAGCGCATCGATCAGTGAACGAATATTATTTGTATCGTTGATGGGCATGATCTCATGTCGTTTGGCATCGTTGGCCGCATGCAATGAAAGCGCCAGTTTAAATTTCACTTTATCGTCTCCAAGCTGGCGGATCATTTTTGCAACACCTGCTGTGGAAACGGTAATTCGCCTGGGACTCATACCAAGACCTTCTGCGGAGCTGATCCTGTCGATAGCTTTCAGCACATTTTTATAATTAAGCAGGGGTTCGCCCATACCCATGAAAACGATATTGCTGAGTCTTTTGTCGTAAGTTTTTTCTGCCTGCTGGTTAATCATGACAACCTGGTCGTAAATCTCATCGAAATCGAGATTTCTCTCTCTTTCCATATAACCTGTAGCGCAAAACTTACAGCTCAGCGAACAACCGATCTGGGAAGAGACACAAGCCGTCCTCCGCTCGTCGGTTGGAATCAATACACCCTCTATAAAGTGATTGTCGAAGGTTTTAAACCTCGTTTTCACCGTTCCGTCCGCACTATATTGTATGGTATCTACACGAAGGGAAGGAAAGGAAAAATCCTTGGCGAGCCTCGCGCGCAGTTCTTTGCTGAGGTTGGTCATGTCCTCGAACTTAAAAGCGTGTTTTTGCCAGATCCATTCATACACCTGTCCGGCCCTGAATTTCGGTTCACCCAGATCTTCAAAATATTCTGCAATCTCCGTCCGCGAAAGTGTCCGGATATTAGTTTTATCTGTTTTCATGAACTGGCAAAGGTAAGGCTTAAGCAAGTATGGGAGTATGGGAGTATGGGAGTATGGGAGAGAAGTATAAAAGTATAGGAGTTTAGGAGTTTGGGAGATGACCTCATAACCCATAACTTATAACTCATAACCCATACTCCCATACTCCCATACTCCCATACTCTCATACTCCCATACTCTCATACTTGACTTTCGCCTTAAGCTTTCCGCTTAACTTTACGCCCTTATCTGAAAAAATGAAAAAAGTCTATGTTATTGATGCGGTGCGAACCCCGATCGGGAAATATGGAGGCGCACTGGCGGCTGTCCGTCCGGACGACCTCCTGGCCTATGTGGTGCGTTCCCTCCTGGTGCGGAATGATTCCATAGATCTGGAAGCCATTGAAGATCTTGTTGCCGGGGACGCGAACCAGGCCGGGGAGGATAACCGCAATGTTGCGCGGATGGCGGCCTTACTCGCTGGATTACCCGTTTCAGTTGCCGGAACCACGGTGAATAGGCTATGTGCATCCGGACTCCAGGCCATCATGGATGCTTCCCGGTCTATTATGTGTGGTGAAGGTGATTTGTATATCGCTGCAGGCGTGGAGAGTATGTCCCGCGCGCCGTTTGTGATGGCCAAACCCACTTCTGCCTATAGCCGGAAACTGGAAATGGTGGATACAACCATCGGCTGGCGTTTTCCGAATAAAAAACTTACTGATCATTACTATCCTTACTCGATGGGGGAAACAGCAGAAAATGTTGCGCAGCGCTGGAAAATTTCGCGCATGGCACAGGATGAATTTGCACTCGAATCCCAGACGAAATATTTTGCCGCCCTTTCTGCGGAAAAATGGAACGACGAAATAGTAGCGGTTGAACTTCAGCAGGATCAGCTCGTTACCTGGGTAACGAAAGATGAGCATCCCAGGGAGACTTCCATGGAAAAACTATCCAGGCTCAAACCGGCATTTTCAAAAGACGGCACCGTAACCGCGGGTAATTCAGCCGGAATAAACGATGGCGCCGCCGCGATACTGCTTGCCAGTGAAGAAGCCGTAAAAAATTATAATCTGCAGCCCATTGCAAGGGTTGTGTCGATGGGAATTGCCGGTGTGGATCCCGCCATTATGGGATTGGGCCCAGTTCCAGCTTCGCAAAAAGCCATCTACCGTGCGGGTTTATCTTTGGATGATATAGGTCTGATTGAACTCAATGAAGCATTTGCTTCTCAGGCTATTGCCTGTATTCATGACCTGGGACTTGATCTTCAGAAAATCAATGTAAATGGAGGATCCATCGCCCTCGGTCATCCGCTCGGATGTAGTGGTGTGCGCATTTCTACCACTTTAATGCATGAAATGAAAAGACGGGGAACTCGATATGGCCTCGCTACAATGTGTGTTGGAGTCGGGCAGGGCGGGGCAGTGGTTTTTGAAAGAGTTTAACCCATAATTCATAACCCATAATTCATAATTGAAATAATCTCCTCAAACCCAACCTCCCTCTGCACCCCCGATTTTAAATCCTTGATTTTCGCAAGACCAGAAGAAAGTTCGTCGGATCCGATAATTACAACAAAGGGGATTCGTTTTTTCTCAGCATATTTAAACTGTTTATCAAACTTGGCCTGCCCGTGATAAAGTTCGGATCGGATTCCCTCCTTTCGCAGTTTCTGCATGAGTTCAAAACTTTTCAAAGCAGCTTCTTCACCCAGGTTAAAAAAAAGCACCTGGGTGGATCGCTGAACTGCTGGAAGGAAAAGTTTTAATTCTTCCATCACATCATAAATCCTATCCACTCCAAATGAGATCCCGACACCCGGCATACCCCGTAGCCCGAATAGGCCGGTGAGGTCATCATATCTTCCGCCTCCTCCAATGCTTCCAATATTCACACCCTTTGCGCGCACTTCAAAAATAATTCCTGTATAATAATTTAAACCACGGGCAAGAGAAAAATCTAACTCAACCTTTCCGGAATCTTTTAAAGATTTCTGTTTCCTGCCTGAACTTTGCTCCGGATTTTCACCATTAAAAAATTTCAGAATATATTGAAGGTCTTCTAAGCCAGTTTTCGTGTATTTGTTTGGGATGAGAGAAATAAGCTGTTGAATTTTTTCTGAATTATTTCCATCAATATGCAGATATTTTTCAATTACCGCAACCTGATCGTTATTTAGATTTTTTTCTAAAAGCTCTTCCTTCACTTTCTCTATCCCGATTTTATCCAGCTTATCTATTGCTGTGGTGATATTTGTTGTTTGCGATTCGCCTCCACAGGATTCGGCTAAGCCCGCAAGGATCTTTCGGTGATTCAGGCGTACTTCCACATCAATACCCAGTTTTTCAAAAACGGTCAGATAGATTTGTGTTAGTTCAACTTCATTTATAAGTGAATTACTTCCCACCACATCTGCATCACACTGATAGAACTCGCGGTATCTGCCCTTTTGCGGACGGTCAGCGCGCCATACCGGTTGCATCTGATATCTTCTGAAAGGAAAACTGATTTCGTTCTGATGCATCACCACAAAACGTGCAAAAGGAATTGTGAGATCGTATCTCAGCGCACGTTCGGTAATTCCCGTATCATTTTTTCCGTTGAGAATATTTTCAAATGCAGCCCGGGCCGTTTCTTTTTTCGAAACATGGTCGAGGCCGTTGTTGAGAATTTTGAAGATGAGCTTATCGCCTTCTTCTCCGTATTTCCCTAAAAGTGTATCGAGATTTTCCATGGCCGGTGTTTCGATCGGCTCATATCCGTAAAGTTCAAAAACTGAACGAATGGTTTCGAAAATGAAATTGCGTTTATGCACAGTTTCCGGTCCGAAATCCCGCGTTCCCTGAGGCAATCCCGGTTTACTCATGATCAGGCGGTTTTAAGGTATCCGTATTTTTCAACAATCTTATCGCATGCTTTATCTATCATATTGTACACTTCATGATATCCCGGTTCTTCACCAAACCAGGGATCGGGTACATCGAGATTCTCCCCCGGATAAACTTCATTCAGGAGCAGATCGGTCTTTTCCGGTTTGAATTTTTTGCGTGCTATTTTTTTCATGTGTACCAGAATGTCGGACGACATGGCATAGATCTTATCGAAGCGGTCGAAGTCGTCCGCGACAAAAGCGCGGGCGGCTTGATTACTGATATCTACAGCATGTAGTTTCGCAACTTTCTGTGAAAGCGGATGGGGTGCTTCCCCGATATGATAACTATTATTCGTTCCGGCACTATCTATTTCCCAATGAAGGCCAAGCTTTTTAGCTTTTGATTCCAGAATCCCCTCCGCAAGTGGACTCCGGCAGATATTCCCCAGACAAACCATTAAAATTTTCATGCCAGCAAAAGTAATATAAAAGCTCAAAGCCGAAAGCCTAAAGCTTAAGGCAAGTATGGGAGTAGGGAAGTATGGGAGTTTGGGAGTATGGGAGTACTTAGACAGCTAACTGCTAACTTTTATCGGTCAACTGTCAACCGTCAACCGTCAACCGTCAACCGTCTACCGTGAACGGCCAACGATTTATGGAATCTTTCTCTCTCCGCATCTCAAATTAACTGCGCAGGTTCTAATTCTGATTCATTCATCCAATAAAACAGATTATATGGAACCGATCGACATGCTAAGTGCTGATCCGCTGGATATACTTTTTGAAAACAGAAATAAATCGTATGGGGCCTATCCCCTGAGGAAATACTATGCACAGAGACTTTATATTTCATTGGGTGTTACTTTATCTTTCGTTGTAATTGGTACATTTTTTTATTTGTTTTTTAATAGTAATCCCCCGGTTAAACTAATCAATCACATACCGGATAATTATTTTGATCCGGTTGATTTAACTCCACCTAAAAAGTCAATTCCACCACCTGTCAAAATTCCTATACCCAGAACTCTTTTAGCTACAATCCCTGAAACGCCTCCCCTTATTGTTCACGAAAATAAACCCATCCCGCCGATAGCGACTGTTGCCGAACTGGATCAGACTGCTATCGGAGTGAAGGCGCTGGCAGGAGCGCCGGATAACGGAGGAGCTCAAAACAATGGAAATTCGGTTGGTACAAATATCAATGCCGGTACACCTGAAGAAACGAAACATGAAGTATTGGATATTGCGGAAGTAATGCCCGAATTTCCTGGAGGGATTGAAGCCTTGAAAAGATATCTGGTTAGAAACCTGCGCATGCCGGAAAGCAACCTGGAGCCTGGATCAACTGTCCATGTGATTGCCCGTTTTGTAGTAGGTGAAGATGGGAAAGTCCGTGATATTGAAATTATTAAGGAAGCAGATGCCGTTTTTAATGTGGAAGTGAAGCGTGTGATTTCGAAAATGCCGGACTGGAAACCCGGCTCACAAAATCACCGGAACGTCGCGGTATATTTTAATCTGCCGGTTAATTTTGTAAGCGCGGAATAGGGAGGGATGACGGATAACAGTTGACGGATGACGGTTGACCGTTGACGGTTGCGTATAAAACTATGTACAAAAGTTTTAGGCTTTAGACTTTAGACTTTAGGCTTTAGGCTTTAGGCTTTTTATGTATCTTGCTAATCGCTTTTAAACGAATGCCCATGCCCGAAGAAAAAGATCTGGATAATCGCGCCAAAAGTTACAGGATGAGGAGGTCCATCATGGACTATGGTATGGGCGCGGTCATATTCTGCCTGGGTATTTTTTTCCTTCTTGCACCCAGACTCGGCGTCACATTTAATATTGATGATAAGTTCAGGTATTTTTTTGCAGGTCTATGTATCCTTTACGGACTATTCCGCATTTACAGGGGATACAAAAAAAACTATTTTAACTAATATTTAATGGGGACAAACATGATGAAGAGATGTTTTCCATTCATCGTTTATGCTGTTGCAGCCCTGTTATTTGCAGGCTGTCACTCCGGTCCCCGGATCCCCGTGGAAACACCTACATCGGGTACCATACATATCAGTGTGGATGAATCCTTTAAACCCGTAATAGATTCCCAGCTCAAAGTATTTGAAAGCTCTTTTCCCGATGCCCATGTCCTGGTTGATTATAAACCGGAAGCAGCCTGTTTGAGAGATATTTATGCCGACAGCACCCGATTGATTATCATCACCCGGGGATTGAGTATTTCTGAAGAACATTATTTCAATGATACCGCGAAGACTCCTGCCATTTCGGGGATCCTGGCCTATGATGCCGTGGCACTGGTCGTGAATAATAATTCCAAAGATACCCTTATGAGCATGGATGAAGTCCGGGCTCTGCTGGAAGGAAAAGATAAAATGAAGCGGGAAGCAGTGATGGATGGAGTCTCTGCAACGAGTACAGTCCGTTATGTGATGGATTCCATCCTGGCCGGTAAAACATTAGGAAAAAATGTAATAGCGGCCAGGTCCAGCCCTCAGGTGATTTCTTATATTGCCGAACATGAAAATGCCGTTGGTTTTATAGGGGTCAGCTGGATCGGCGACCAGGAAGATTCCCTTGACCTGGCCTTTCTTAAAAAAGTAAAAGTAGTTGCCATACGTTGCGATCGCTGCACTGATATGCCATACGTTTACCCCTTTCAGGCTAATATCGTATTTAAAAAATATCCCATGGTCCGCGGATTGTACTATATCCTGAAAGAGAATTACAGCGGAGTTGGGAATAATTTCGTTAATTTTTTAATTAATGAAAGAGGCCAGCTGATTTTTAAACGGGCTTACCTGGTTCCGGGAAGAATGAGTTTTGATGTTCGTAATGTAGAAATGCAGGAATAAAACAGTTTTTAGGATATATTTATACAAAAATAAACAGAGATTCAGAATGAGAACACTTAGCATCAGCCTGTTACTGGCGTTTACCTTCGTAGGTGGTACAGTTAAGGCTCAGACATTAGAAGAAGGTAAACGGTTACTGTATTATGAAAGATTTGCAAGTGCTCAAACCGCATTTGAAAAAGCCCTGAATGCCAATCCAAATAATATTGATGCGGTATACTGGCTCGGACAAACCATGATTCATCGGAGGGACACCCGGGATACAGCTGGTGCGAAAGCGCTATTTCAGAAAATGCTTGCAACTAACGGGAATGCACCCCTGCTTTTGGTGGGCATGGGTCATATAGAATTGTTGTACGGAAATAAAACGGATTCGCGTCAGCGTTTTGAAACGGCAATCAGTCTTACAAAAGAAAAAGACATCAATATATTAAATGCCGTGGCCTATGCCAATATTGACGCTAAGGATGGTGATCCGAATTATGCAATTCAGAAATTAAATATTGCCATACAGATAAAAAGATTTAACGATCCTGAAACTTATGTGTTAATGGGAGATGCTTACCGCAGGCTGTTCGACGGAGGCAATGCAGTGCAGAGTTATCAGAAAGCCCTCGGCCTGAATCCAAAACTCGCTGAGGCCGAAATGAAGATTGGTATCATTTACCTTACACAGAATAACCGTGAATATTTTCTCCCGGACTTCGAATCTGCCGTTACGATGGATCCTGCGTACGCGCCGGCTTATGAACAACTTTTCCTTTACTGGTATCTGCGGGACGTAAATAAAGCAGCCACTTATCTTGATAAATATGCAGCTAATTCTGATCAGGGCGCTGACCTGGAATATATGAAAGCCGGAATGTTATATGTTTCCGGAAAAGTTGCGGAATCACGCACAAGGGCACAGCAACTCATCGGACAGTATGGAGCAAATGTAAATCCGCGTATGTACAAACTGGTGGCATTCGCTTCCGATTCACTGGGAGATTATACCGCAGCCAGGGAAGCCATGTCGAATTTTTTGGCGAAGGCAGATTCTTCCATTATACTTCCAACTGACTATGAAGAATTTGGTAAGATATACGGAAAATTATCGGACTCAGTTACACGGAGTATGGCTTTTCAATATTATGCCAAGGCAATTATGGCGGATAGCCTGGATGCAGACAAAATGAAATTTTCGGGTGAAGCATTGGATCTTGCAAAACAATTGCACAATAAACCGGCGGCTGCTCTTATTACAGGTGCGGTTTATAATTCTTTAAAGAATCCGACATACTCCGATCTGTTTAAATATGGAACGGCGAATTATTCAGCAGGAAATTTTAAAACGGCGGATAGTATATTCTGTGGTGTATTTATCCCCAGGTATCCAACCCAGCAGGTATTCGGATATCTCTGGTGCGCTAGAAGCAAACAGGCGCAGGATGATAGTTTGAATTCACAGGGATTGGCAGTAGACGCTTATGTTAAATTTACGCAGATTGCCAGAACTTCTCCTGACTCGGCAACATTTAATACACAGATCGTCGGCGGTTATTTTTATCTCGCAAGCTATTACAATGATATAAAGAAGGACAAACCGAAAGCAGTTGAATATATGCAGAAAGTGCTTGAAGTAGATCCGACAAATGCCTCTGCACAGAATGTAATTAAAATGTTAACCGCTCCACCTCCAAAGCAAAAACCCAAAGGTTCCACTAAATAGTGGATCATCATAAATTTTATAGCCCCAGACAGATCGTCCGGGGCTTTTTTCTTATATGCAGCAGATCAAAACAATCCAATGAAATCTGACCCTCCTGTATTACTTTTGTCGGGTAATGGAATCTTTTT
>Ga0207060_10156_pt1 | contig 25724 bp, 24 predicted proteins | sample Alteio_BWMinCont_30_FD_153270 | JGI IMG/M metagenome (GOLD analysis project Ga0207060, IMG submission 153270) | Enriched cells from forest soil in Barre Woods Harvard Forest LTER site, Petersham, Massachusetts, United States -... | ecosystem: Environmental > Terrestrial > Soil > Temperate forest >...
TATTTATTGCCGGGTTCCAGCGCAAAACAAAACCTACTACTGTTCTCACGCCGGACTTTGTCACGGCATTAGACATTTCGTGCAAATCTTCGAAGTTTAGAGCAACAGGTTTCTCGATGAGTAGATGCTTCTTCGCGTTTGCGGCATCAATGACTTCTCTGGCGTGAAACTGCTGAGGCGTGCAGATCGAGATTATGTCGACTTCGTTATCCTCCAAAAGTTTATGATAATCAGTGTAAATCTTTGCTTCATCAAGGTTGTATTGAGCAGCAAGTTTTTTCGCACTCTCCTCTCTTCTACTCGAAATCGCTACAACCCTTGTATTAGGATTATTGACATATGCTTTAACGTGCTCGGTTGCTACATCCCCTGCGCCTTGTACAGCAACGCCGTAAACTTTCTCAGCCACAGTCGACTCTAAACCTTCGCCTTTTGAGATCAGTCCAATCTTGCACTCTGCCTTACTGGGGGTTCACATGTTTAAGTATCATTCTTTCAATGAAACCGTGAGGTTTCAAGCGTGTGTCAGGAAGTAAGAATAGTTTTAGAGGAATAATTCCCGCAGTCATAACTCCATTCACTGAAAAAAAAGAGACAGATCACGAAGGTTTGTCTGTCACTTTGAAAGGACTTTTGGAGCACGGGATTACTGGTTTTCTTATCAACGGAAGTACGGGAGAAGCTGCTACGCTTACTCGAGAGGAAAGATCAGAAAATATTCGATCTGCAAGCATGATCGCGAAGGGACGTGCTAAAGTACTCGCTGGTGTTGGCTCGCCATCTACGACACAAGCAATACAATACGCAAAGGACGCTCAAGAGGCTGGTGCGGATGCAGTAGTTGCACTAACTCCTTACGATATCATACCCAACAAGGAGGGACTACTGGAATACTATAGGGAGATTGCAAAATCGGTGAAGGTTCCTGTTATAGCTTACAATTTGCCCCAGCACACAGGTGTGAATCTGGGAGTCGACACACTCGTAAAACTGGTGAATGATGGCGTCGTCATGGGAATCAAGGAAAGCAGTGGAAATCTTGCTAATTTAGCTCAGATGATCAAGGAGGTCGGCGAGAAAATATCTATCCTGACCGGGAGCGACGACCTAACTCTACAATCGTTTGTAATGGGCTGCTCTGGTGCAATACTTGCCCTCGGAAATCTTGCTCCGAAGCTTTGCGTCGATATGTTCGATTCAGTCCAGAGGGGAGACTTTGGAAGAGCTAAGGAATTGTATTACAAAGTTCTTCCTTTGGCTCAAGGTATAGGATCGCCCGAAAACTTTCCGGCTCCGATTAAAGAAGCACTAAAAATTCAGGGCAAACCAGCGGGCCCGTGCCGTTCTCCAGTGGTTCCAGTTAGTACTATGGAAAAGGAACAAATCAGAAAGGCCCTGGAACATGCGGGATTGGTATGAATCCTTATCTCTTCTTCTAACATGAACCTCGTAAATCCCGGATACTCGAGCCCGAATAGTAATTACTCTTGAATCTTGGGAAGCTGAGCTGTTTACCCATTCGCGCTTCGAGTCAAAATAACAGCGAGATCTAAATTCATCAGATTGGTTCCCGTCATACCAGTTATTATTTGATGACGAAGAATTTCTGACAGCTCAACCTGTCGGGGTGAAAAAATTGCCCAGTTCAACCAGTTGCTAAGAATCGAGGAAGAACTAGGGGAAAGTATGCTGGGCTTGATTTTCGATTTTAAGCGTAGAACGTCAAGCGGCTGACTTGATTCGAGGAACCCCGATTGGCTTCCTGCCGGTGTACTTGCCCATCACCTCACTCACGTTAGCGAGAGCTTCCTCCACGATTGCCGGAGGATGACAGTAGCACATCCTGAGATATCGATCTCCGTTTTTCAAGTCAGGGAAACAGTCGTCGCAAGGAATGACCGCGATCTTCTTCTCCTCTAGAAGTTTCCTACAAAACTCGTTAGAGGGTATCTCTAATTCGTGGCGAACTAGAGCGATAACTCCAAACTTGGGTTTGTTATAGCTCACGATTCCTTCATTTTGCCGCATCCAGCGATCAAATACATCAAAACTTTCGCGTACTAACTTTCGTCCGCGATCAATGAATTTTTGTCTCATGTCCCTATGTAAAACTCGAGCCGCAAGTTCTTCAGAGAGAACCGAGCCACCAAGAGTTGTATACTCTTTGTATGCCGAAGCTTTTTCGATCATGTCTTTGGAACCCACGACCCAGCCTACGCGCAAACCCGCCAGCCCGAAAACCTTGGAGACGCTGCTTGAGACGAGCGCCTTATCATAGAACTCTGCAAACGACGGAGAAAATGGACCGTCGAACTCAATACCTCTATAGACTTCGTCAGCTATGATCCACGCATTTGCGATTTCACAAATGGCCCTCACTTGTGATTTGTCAAGTACTCGTCCTGTAGGATTATTCGGATAGTTGAAAGCGAAGACCTTGATCTTGCTAGTAACCGCTTCATTGAACTTGTCAATATCAAATTCAAAACCATTCTCGGCTTCGAGGTAATACTTGTGAATTCTGACGCCATTGGCTTCGACTAGTCCCGGAATCTGCATGAAGGAAGGCACCTGGATCAAGACCTCGTCACCGTTGTTTACCGCTAAGTTCGTTAAGATCATATTTGATTCCGAGGTGGAACTGGTTACTAGAATATTCTCTTTATCCAGACCCGAATAGAGTTCGGAAATTTCACTCCTCAGTTGATCATTTCCATAAATTGAAGCATAATCCATCCTCAAATCAAGTAAGTCTTCTGAGAAAAATTCACGCAAGCGTAGTGGTTCAGGAATTCCAGTCTCGGTCAAATCGGTTACCCCGGGAATCACTCTCTTTGCCTTCCACCGTTCTAATTCAAAGTCTGGAATTTTCAAACTAAAATCCCCTTTCTGATACTCCTACACATAGTATTAAAGCTACCAGAACTAGCCGGATGCGCGGGAAGCACAATTACTCGGGCGGAATCTCTCTGTACGCTAACTCGACGTTTATTCCTTGTCTCTTCCTTATTTCCTTAACAACAAAATAGAGCGCCAGGAAGAAAACAATGAAGCCCAGCATGACTTCCAAGAAATTCGTGGTAACTCCAAAGTATGTGCTATTGGTTATGAAAACGTATTCGTAGAAAACTAGTGTTATCACACTGATCACGCCTAAGATTGAAACACTTGGAATGCCCCCTATCCTGCTTCTAATTGGGCTTGACGAATCAAACAATGATTTGTACCGATAGGGCAATACAACGAGAGATATTGAAGCGAGTATGAAGCTAATCATGTAAACAACATTCAATCCTACACCGTAGGTATAGATCGTAACTGCAGTACTAGGAATGGTCAGCAAAATGAGAAAAATTCCCGTCAGTATGCCAAATACAATGAAAGCCTTTACAGGAGTGTGAAATCTATCATTGATGTCAGACAAGCTTGTGGGAAAAAGTCGATCAAATGATAGAGCGAAAACTGCACGAGAGAAGATCATGTAAGACCAAGCAGTTACAGTAATGTAACCGAAGATGAATGCGAGGCTGATCAAGATCTGAACAATCACATTGTTTGCTGCGATGTTTGCATAGAGTGCAAAAAATGAGACAACGGGGATCTTCCAAGAAGCAGGTTGGAAGAAATTCAGATACGATGCATGAGAAATCAAGTCGGGCCCTACCACCGTGTATAAACCATAAACTGAAACGAGTGTAAGAACATACCAGAATACAGCCGCGCCGATCATTCCCCAAAATTGGTTTCTTTTGGAATTCCTAATCTCACCACCCAGATAAGAGGACTGTGTCATCCAGTAAAATGAAGTAAAGAGAAGCGCTGAAGCTACCATTACAGACCAAATTCCTGAGCCAGGTTGTTTGTAGCCCAAAGAATTTGCAGTGTTGATAATATCTGTGGCGTTGGTGGAATACTTTGAAGCATAATTGTTGAATAGATTCAAGAATTGAGAGTGGCCCACAACCAGAAATGAAAGGGTCGCCGCTATTATTCCCAAGATGGCAACCCCGTATAGCAAGTTGTTCAGCCGGTAGTATATTCTATTACCACCCAAGATTAGGATCGCCCCAAATAAGATAGTCGTCAAGATTCCCGCAATAGTCAGAGAGGTTGTCGAAGACAGTGAGCTTGCTAAATCTGCCTGACCCACTGCTGAGAGTAATGGAATCAGGCCTGATGTAACCCAGACAGATGCCCCAAAAGTAGCAGCCAGAACCAAGGTTCCGAAAATGCCGGTTAATCCCGCAGAGAGAACGCCTAACGAAGGGTGCATGAGACGGGAAATGTAAACGTAATCGCCTCCCGACCTAGGAATTGTTGTACTGAGAACGTAGTACACGACATTGACAAAGAGCGATAGAAGAAAGCCAATTGTTATTGATTCCCAAATACCGTTACCATAGGTCATCAGTGGCAAGAGAAGAGCACTTCCACTGATGATGGCCACACCGGTAGCCGAAACTGCGTTAAATTGAAAGATATCGAATAATCCAGCCTCCTTAACCAGTCCCGTAGCCTGTCGAACAAACACAGACTTGTTGGAATCTTTCCCGGAAGAGTTTCCTGACAACCTGGATCTTCCGTCCATATAGTCGTTTTATTTATTGATATTGCAAGATGGTTTTTTGACGTATGAATGGAGAAATTATGATGACAGAAACCACTATAGTCTTCGTGTTATAACTTTCACAGATAGGGGCGAATCAAATAAGTAGGTTTCTTGCCTCACCCCTCTTGTGTCAAGTCCAATATTGTTCGATCTCCACGAGGACATTGCTCTCTACTACTACTCGGGTGAGGGCTACGGATACGAGAACGATTCATTTGACAAGAATTTGCCTAATCGGCAGGCAGACCTTCCAAAATATGAAAAGGGCAATGTGAAGCTAGTTTTTTCCTCAATCTTTCCCTTGATGAGAACGTTCGATCCGGAGGTCGCAGGTATGCTTTCGCGGGGATACGGAGGATTGAATTCAGCGTTCACGTCCGCTTCAAGCAAAATTGTGGCTGAACACCTAATCAAGATCTACTTTCAACTCCAGAGCAAATTCAAAGATCGAATCAAAATAATCGAGGACCCAGAGGACATAGAAATCATACTTCAGGATTCTAAAAAGCTCGGATTCCTGATTTCTTTAGAAGGAACAGAATCGATAGACGATCTGTCAGACCTTGAGATTTTTCGACGATTGGGAGTCCGAAGTCTTCAATTCACATGGAACTTTGACACAAAATACGCAGCTTCTTGTATGTCGGCTAAAGACTATGGACTGACCGGTTCGGGGATGAAACTATTGCAAGTCGCCAACGAGCAAGGAATCGTTCTGGATTTGGCTCATTCAAGTAGGAATACTTGCCTCGAGGTATTGGAACACTCAGACCTGCCAGTCATTATCAGCCATTCAAACGTCAGCAAAGTCTTCAAACATAGTAGAAATGTCGATGACGAAGTTCTTGACGCGCTAAAGAGGAATGGAGGAGTAATTGGTTTTACTCTTATTCCCGATACTTATGGGAAAACTATTCCGAATGTAAGCGATATGGTGAGCCATATACAGCATGTAAAAGACAATTTCGGTTCTGAGATTCTGGCGATCGGGACAGATTATTTTGGTTTGTTTCCACCAGATCAGCCGCCAGTTGGATTGGAGAATATTTCCAAATTCGAGAATCTGTGGAGAGAACTTCTAGGGCATGGCTATGACGTAAAAGATGTCGAAGCACTTTCATACAAAAATGCTCTTAGAGTGTTAGAAAATAATGCGAAGAGATGGACTCCTAACTAGAGATTTTCTCCATCGCGACTACATATGACTGACATTTCCATCTCCTTGTATTATTACCAAGTTTCAAGTTAATCCGATCGCCTAACTCACTTCTATAGATCCATCTTAAGCCATCACAGGTATCACCGAAACAGACCTTTGCATCTATTACATAGCAGATCTAAAGTTCTTGCCTGCGTATTTTGCCGAGGCGCCAAGTTCTTCTTCTATTCGAAGGAGTTGATTGAATTGTGCTACTCTTTCGCTTCTTGCCGGGGCGCCGTTCTTAATTTGGCCGGCGTTGATAGCGACTGTGATATCGGCGAGCCAACTGTCTTCAGTTTGGCCTGATCTTTCTGACACAAGAACGCTGTACCCATGTTTAAAGCAATAAGATGCGCTCTCAAGAGCTTCAGTAAGTGTTCCGACTTGATTCACTTTGAAAAGGAGACAGTTAGCAGCTCCCATCTCAACACCCTTTGCAATCCTGGTCACATTTGTGACGAAAAGATCGTCTCCGACTATTTGGATTGGTAAGTGGCGTGTGATTTCGACAAATCCCGCGAAATCATCTTCGTTGAAGGGATCTTCAATTGATTGGAGAGGGTAATTCTTCGCGAGGCCCTCGTAAATGTCCAAGAGTTGCTCCCGCGACAACTCTTTTCCAAGATATTCGTACTTTCCAGTCTTCATGTTGTAAAAGTGACTAGCCGCAGCGTCCATTGCAAGTATGAAATCGTTTTTGTATCCAGCCTTATCTATCGCCAAGAGTATGATTTCGTAAGCTTCGGCGGGCTCTTTTAATCCCGGCGGCGAGAACGATCCTTCATCCCCGGTATTGAGAGAGTATTTACCATATTTCTTTGCGAGAAGCTCTCCTAGAACATGGTAAACTTCCGAACCCATTCTCATCGCTTCAGAAAAGGTCTTTGCCCCTATTGGCATCGCGTTAAATTCTTGGAAGACAAGATCGGTTGCAGCGAGTTTTCCTCCACATATGTAGAGAAACATAGGAACTGGAAGAATACTCGCATTTGATCCTCCAATATATCTGTAAAGTGGAATCGAAAGCGAATTTGCCGCAGCTCTCGCAGCTGCAAGAGATGTCGCAACGGTTGAGTTTCCACCAAGATTGCTCTTATTGGATGTACCATCAAGTTCGACCATTAGGCGATCGATTTCTCGCTGAGAAGTAACATCGATGCCTTTCAGAGCCGGAGAAATCTTTTCGTTAACGACTGAAACGGCTTTGCGCACTCCAAGACCACGATACCGATCTTTTTCAGTTTCGTCTCGAAGTTCAAAAGCCTCGTACTTGCCTCGCGATCGGCCAGCTGGAACATCGGCCCTCCCAAGAATACCGTCTTCAGTCAACACATCAACTTCAAGTGTGGGATCTCCCCGACAATCAAGAATTTCCCTCCCCCTAACTGATTTGATTTTAAGCATCGTCTGCAATTTTGAACTCCGTCAAAAATTATGATCTATTAGTAATATGCATTAGTAGCCAGCTTTTGGCCGAACATTTGGGGGTACGAAAGGAAAACTTGGATTTAATACTACGGCTTGGGAGGATATTCCCCAAGTTTTCCCTAGATGATCATAAAGAACACTAGTGAGCTTCTCAGCCACGGCAATTATCAGTCAAGGAACCTTTGTATCGAGCTTATCGAAACGGCGCTGCATTCAGTTGATCTCTTCAAAGAAACAAAACGCAATATTCGAATTAGAAATAACTTCTTGATTGCAGCCGGAAAAAAATATGATCTATCGAAACTTGATCGAATATTTGTTGTTGGAGGAGGTAAGGCAACCTTTGCCATCGCAAAGGCACTAGACGAGAAATTACAAAACAGAATTACTAATGGTATTGTTTCAGTAAAGAAGGGAGAAAAAAGAAGGCTAGATCACATCAATATTATCGAATCTGGACACCCAGTTCCCGATAAGAATAGTCTAGAGGCCGCCTCAGCAATCTGCAATCTGACTAGTGACTCTACCGACCGCGATCTCTTCATTTGTGGAATTACAGGTGGTGCGTCATCGCTTATGGTCGCCCCCTGCGATGGGATTTCTTTGTCAGATAAAATCATGGTTAATGAATTGCTCCTCAAATCCGGAGCACCAATCAACGCAATCAACAGTGTGCGTAATCACCTTTCAAAAATCAAAGGCGGCAACCTGGCTCGTCTGATCCACCCCGCAAAAATTCTAAACCTCATTGCAATCGACGAGATCGAAGGGTTACCATGGGGCCCCACAGTTCCTGATAGAACTACTTTTGACGATTCAGTCAGTGTTTTGAAAAAATACAACTTGTGGAAGAAAATGCCTAACAGCGTGAGAACTTATCTTAGCATAGGTTTGAAAAATAAAAAACCTGAGACTCCGAAAGACCGCGACTTGAAAGATACGGAGATACAAAACATCGTCTTGGCCAGCAACGAAAAGATGCTTGATGCTGTGCATGCAAGAGCCAAGAAGCTTGGTTTGAACGCAGCAATACTTTCCTCCAAAATCGAAGGAGAGAGTAGCGAAGCTGGCAAGGTCTTCGGTAGCATCGCAGCCGAGGTTGGGTCAAGAGGTCGACCCTTTAAGCCGCCATGCGTCCTGATCGCGGGGGGCGAAACAACCGTAAAAATAGATAATGGAAAGGGAAAAGGAGGGCCTAGCCAAGAATTCGTTTTAGGTGCAGCTTTAGAGATTTGCAATAGTAAAAAAATCGCAGTTGCATCAATAGATACGGATGGAACGGACGGGCCGACTGAAGTGGCTGGTGGAATCTGCGACAACCTTACGGTTGGCAGGATTGCCAAATTAAATGAGGATATTATAAGCACTCTAAACAGGCATTATAGCTACCAACTTTTAAGAAAATTAGAAGATACAATTGTTACAGGAGCGACTGAAACTAACGTGATGGACTTAGATCTCGCTGTCGTTTTGCGTTAGTCCAACGCCAACTTTTCATTAAGCACGCTGAGTTCCCCGAAGTATATGGAAAGTGGAAATTTAGTTAGGTAGGTTGCATATCGATTTGTCTATCCATATCAACTAGTTTGTCTGTATCTTTTTCTGAACTTGCCGTGCGTCAAACCGACGCAAACCGGACATCCACCCACCAAATTTAGTTGATGGGACGTATTCCTCTGGTTCTTGCAGGGCGTATCGTGTTTAGAATTGGTACGTTGGTATTCCCAATCAGATTTTAGTCCATGTAGAATGAGCCGATTATGTTTTTGTTGTACCCATACGACCCTGAGATGAGAGGCAACTCAGGCACGAAAAGCCATCCACATGGCGCATCCTTGTATATCTGCTTCCGCGCAACCGCGATATTGTTCAGTATTTGCGATTGGTTTGAGTGGGAGGGCATGTATTCGACGTTTTGGTCAAGTCTATTCTGCTACAGTCAACAATGGTTCCTATTCCATCAGTCTGCCAAATAATCGGGATCACAATGTGAAAGTCACGGGTGTTGGGCCTTTTGGGTATACTGGGACTTGCAATGGTGGCGGTTTGAACTTGAATGGAGCTCGAGCGACCGTGAATTTTAACACATCGTGTTAATTCCAGAATTAGCGGCCCTAAATGTAATCAAGAGGTTTTTCACTGTCCAAGTCAGACTTCGTTGGATTCAGAATTTTCTGTATAGGAATGGCATCGATTCTTGTGCTAGGTATCAAAGTTTTGATAAGTAGGCTTTCATTTTAAGAGAAATGACGTTTGAGCTACATCTGAAGATTTAGTAAAGTGAAGGGAAGTACATTCCGAACGCGGCTGGGTTCAGAGAGATCCCGCTGTAGCCCTTCACGGTGGAAGTAAATACTGCGATCGACGATCCGGCCCATGCAAGATCGGGATATACCAACCAGACTCGAAGCACCAGGCTGTTCACCTCTTCCATGAAGGAATTCGCTAAGGAGATTAGTTGTGTTGTATTGCCCGCGTTGTCAGCTGCTACAGCTTGATTGAATAAATTGTTTAGAGCAGTGATATTGAGGTGGGTAGCTCCGACATCAACTCCTCTTGGCGAGAATGCAACCACCATTGGATCGAGCACCCAAGGATAATCTATGAACCAGCCTGCACCATATGCGAAAGCGTGTCCCGATAGAGTGTATGACTGGAATTGTCCCGCGGGCAGCGGAACGACACCAAAAGTTAGTCCCATATTGTAGGTCGAGCTGATATTGTTGAAAACGGTGCTCACTTGATCCATGATGGCCTGTCCCACAGAGTCACCTACTTGGTAGTAGAGGGAAATACTCTGACTAACGGGATGTGAACACTGCCCATTTGCACCGAGTGTTGAGCATCCAAATGTGTTATTGAAGTAGCCATTGGGCGCGGAAGTTCCATTGAAGAATGTAAACTGCGTAATCGGGTGAAGCATTGCGTCCAGAAGGAGATTTTGGACCGCCGTCAAATTGAAACTATAGCGAGTTGCGACGGTAGAGTTGTAGACTCCCGAGGGAGGAAGACCGGGTGGATAGATTTCGTTAGCGACCTTGCCGAGGTTGTTGTTGGTGTTCCTCTCAATATCGGAAACATTGATCGAATCGGCAAAAGCGAGCCGGAATCGCATGTCCGAAAATGGTTGGAAAGTGTAAAGTAGACCAGTAAGAGGGTTTGTAACGTTCGTGGCAAAATGAGTGTCGAGAGTATTCAGGGATACTTCTGGTCCGTAAACATTAGCGCCTGAAATGGTTGAAACCAGAGTTCCATTGTTCAACCAATCATTCCTGTTGACAAAATCATACAGTTGCGCACTCGACACATCCACAGTCATTGCCTGACCTGATTTCGCGGCATTTTGGAAATCAATTCCTCTAGTCGTTGCCGAAGGCACATACTTTATGTCAATTGTCCCGATCTGTGGCTCAATTTTAGTTGCGAGAGGACCGCCCCAGTATCCGGAGTTTGCCTTGAGTAGGATTTCGTTGGTGGCAGTATTGATACTCTGAATGTAATATGGTCCAGTCCCTGCCATTGAACCATTAATAGAACTAGCATAATAAGTCAAGCCACACGCTGCCTTTGTTGCACCTGTAAAGCACGTTGAGATTTCGTCCATGTAATACTGATACGACATGTTTTGGAGATTGCCACTCAGTTTTGTGTAGGGCAACGTGTATCCATTGCTCGTTTGCGACCATAGCGCAATGTCACGCTGCATGGTAAACTGCGGCGCTAAAATTGGAGCATACATCCCGGCGAAAATGTAGGGCAGAGATGCTTTGGGATGTTGAAGATGCATTGTAAACGTATACTGACCAGTAACCTGAATGAAGTTCTCTCCCAGAACTTGATTCAACCACGCTTGACTGTAGTTCTGATGACAACACAGGTTAGAACTCAAACTAGTATTAAGAAGCTGTTGAACTACCCATGCAAGCCCTATCCCAGGTGCAATCGCAAGGGTATTCCCGTCGAAGACCAGTAACCTATTCATTGAGAAATATACCGATGAAGCGTTGAAAGCTTCGCCATCTGCGAACTTTATTCCGCTTCTCAAGGTAAAGTTCAGTGTCTTACCATCGGGTGAGGTGGTATAACTTTGAGCCAGCCAAGGTACCACAGTGGAAGGGTTTGAAGAATTGTACCACATCAAATCCTCGTAAACATTCTGAATTATTGCTTCATCAAAGGCTGCGCCTCCCTCTTGGGGATCGATACAACAAATCGTATTGTCAGTCTCCCAAGTTAGGGTTGATGGAATTTGACCGCCAGAGCTAGTACTCGAACTACTTTGGGAGGCGCCGGATGTGGTAGAACTTGACGAGCTAGATATAGATGATGTCTGCGAGCTTGAAGTTAGAGATGACGATGATGAAGAAGTGGAACTAAGAGCGGACGATGAGGAGGACGACGTCGATATTGTGGATGAAGAAGTGGAAGAGGAAGAAGAAGTTGAAGAGGATTTCAAAGATAGACCGGCATATGCTCCTACAAGGATTATCACGATGACAACAATAACGATTCCAATCTTCGCGACATTCGAAATCGCCCGCTTCAATCCCATCTAAAAATCACACACTTGTCCTCGGCCCTCCAAACACAGATCATATTTATGTCAATTGAACGAGCAGATATTCTTCAGATGTTGAAATGAAATCTTCAACCATTAGGCCGTCCTTGGAGATAGCTTGGATATCGCCTTTGCAATCCTGTCGATGGCTTCTTCATTCCTCTCTGTCTTCAAGGAGATTCTAATGTGATCGTCAGCTTTGTCAGAGATTCCAGGATCGCACGCTACGTGAGCCTCTTTCAATAGATATTGACAAAACTCCATTGAGCTCATCCCAAAGGACGAAATATTTGGGAAAAGAAGGTTCGTCCCTTCGGGTTCAACTATTGAAACACCTTTCAGTGATGATAACTTTTGCATTGCATAATCACGTCCCTTTTGCAGTATTCTGACTGTATTTCTAACGTAATTTTCTTCAAATTCCCTCGTTAAGATACCCATCGCCCCCCTTTGCAGAATTACGGAAACTCCTCCACTGGATGACCCATGGAGTATCGAAATGCCTCGGGTGACGTCAGGTGGAGCAATGGAGTAGCCGAGTCTGTAGTTTATCATGTTGAATAGTTTCGAAAAAGATGTAGCTGTAATTAACCTGTCATGGACCTCTTTGATTCCCGCCATTGGAATGTACGGTCTGTTATCATAAACTAGTCGCTCGTAAACTTGATCATGCAATATGAACAAGTTGTATTTGATAGCCAGTTCAGCGATTCCTGACAGCTCGTCTTTTGTTAATACCCTTCCAGTCGGATTGTCAGGATTGCATAAGATAATCATTCGAGTTTTTCGAGTTATTTTCTTCTCAATTTGATCCTTGAAATGGTAATATTTCTTGGACGGATCGATTTTATAGAACACAGGCTTTCCACCCGCGAGCCTTACTGCACGATCAAAGCTAAAAGAAGGAGTTGCCATCACCACTTCGTCGCCTGGATTTAACACAGCTCGAATTGCGTGAAATTCAGCTTCGAAACTCCCGGAAGTGACCACCACGTGTTCTTTCCAATCGACCTTCTGTCCATAAACTCGAGTGAATCTCGAAGCTATCTCTTTCCTGAGCTCGGGAAGTCCATTCATTGGAGGAACTTCGTGTGAAGCAGCTTCAGCGAGGTTATCAGAGGTAGTCTTTAGAGTAAAGTCCGGTGGGCGAGTTGACATTATACTTTCAGCGCAGAAAATCACATCTTTTCCTTTAGCGGCTAACTCGTAGGCTGATTCTAATATCACAAACATAGCATAAGGCGAACCCGTCTTCCATACGCCTGGTCCCAAGCTCTGCCTTTCGCTCTGATCCATTTCAGCCTGAACGGTGTCTGATAATCGACTTTCCCTTTTAGGCGGCTCCAGTTGTTTTGTTTGCATTTTTGGTTCTTACGACGTTACACTGTTTATAAGATCTCGGAGTGGAGACGATAGGTTTCTTCATTGCGATGAAGACAACTAAATTGAACAAATGTTCAGCTGCGAGTTTGCATAAGCATTAATATGAATGCTCGGTTCTCGGGTCATGGTTTTCTGGAATGACAAAAGATGTTATTCTAACCGTCAATGCCCCTAAACCAACGACATCATACTCTCAAGCCATAGGGACGGAGAAGTTACTATTCGTAGCGGGTCAAGCTGGTACAGATCCAGCTACAGGAAAACCTCCTGAGGGTATTGTTGCTCAGACAAACCAAGCCCTCACCAATATCAAGGCAATTCTGGAAGCAGGCGGGAGCTCGCTGGACAGAGTCGTGAAAGTTAATGTGTTTCTAGTAAAAATTACCGATTACAAGGAGATGACTGATACCTACGTGAAATTCTTTCCAAATAATCCACCGGCTAGGACGACTACAACAACCGATCTCCCTCCAGGGTATCTGATTGACATAGATTGCATCGCAACTCGATGAGACCGAAAGCCCCCTTTTTTCCTATCTTAGAATATCAGTGATAGAATGATTGACAATAAAGTAAATAGCAAAATAAGCGGCTCAATTGCGATCTCAGAACTCACGTCCCAAACAATAGAGATCCCATTCACTCGAATAATCGGGAAAAAAGAAACTCCGCTCTTGACGGTGTCTGCCGGGCTTCACGGTTCAGAATACGTAGGAATTTTGGCAGCTCATAAACTAGCAAACGAAATAACTCCATCCGATCTAGAAGGTGCTTTGACTGTGTTGCCTCTCGTAAACAGAGGTGCTTTCGAGAATTTCGTAAGACAGGTCAATCCACTAGACGGAGTTAATATCAATCGAGTTTTCCCCGGAAAACCGAATGGCTCCATTAGCCATCAAATGGCGTACAATTTATTCAATATAGTAATCTCCAAGTCAAATTTTTACATCGACTTACATGGAGGCGAGCCGGGCGAATTTCTAACACCATATGCACTTTATTGTGAAACTGGAAACTCAAAAGTGGACGAGAAGTCGGAGGAATTGGTAGGAATATTTGGAATGAAATACGTGTGGAAAATGAAAACTCTCTCGAAGCACGAACCCTCCTCTGAGCAGATCGTTCTGTCACCGGATGGAATGGCGGCAGCTGAAGCTGCGAAAAGCGGAATTCCGTCTTTCATAGCTGAATCTGGTACTGACGGGAAAATAGACGAAAAGTACGTCGAAGTCCTGTACAGAGGGATATTGAATGTGATGAAGAAAACCGGAGTAATTAGCGGGCAAGTGCAAAGCGCAATTGAAAAGCCAGTATTTTCGGATCGCCACGCTCTTGTGAACGCGTCTGAGACCGGGATAAAATACATCAAGGTAAATGCAGGCGACATCGTTGACGAGGGTCAGCAGCTCTGCGAAACGCGATCTCTCTCCGGCACGATGAAAGAAACAATAACGTCGCCCATTCACGGAGTAATTCTTTCTGTAAGAAACAATCCCATAAGCAGGCCAGCCGAGAATATTTTCCTCATTCTCGGTCTCGACTAGAGTACAAGACAAAGGCATCTCAAGAAAATATTTTCATCGTACCTGAATTATCAGAAGGGAATAGGCCGACCTTCACCAAATTCTTCGTTAACAATTTCCAAGTTGCTTTTTCTTCTTTCGTTCTCGAAATACTTTTGAAAATTGCTCTCGATTCGCTCATCTTTCCGGAAGCCACAAGGTTTACTGCTTTCCAATACTTCAACTCCGCAATGGATGGAGCGTATTTTATCGCTTTATCATATGCTTGCGCCGACGCCTCGTATTCATCTCTAAACATTAGTGCGGGGGCTTTTCTCGCCCATTCATAGGCACGCTGAAGACGAAGCAAACGCTTCAACTCTTCAATAGGTTTTGGGTGATCTTCAACCCTCAGATCTATAATTCTCTCCATTTCGGGAAATTTGGATCTTTTTGAGGAGACCACAAGCAGACTGGACGATTGCTGCCCTCGGATATCACCTCCAGCTTGTTGCCCCGCTTCTAAAGCTGCTACCATTCTTTCGGCGAAAGGTAACTTTGATTTTTGAGCAAAAGCATCTTTCATTTTGCTCCATACCGTATGATTCTTCATGGTGTTGGCTTGACAACTAAATTGGTTACCTGTGACATGACCGGCAGCCGGAAAACATCTAGAACCGGTGTGAACTGCGACATTCCCTTTAGCGTCAATGATCGCTATTTGCCGGGCTTCGGTCTCGGCATCTCTCTTAATCATCGATTCCAAGACTTTTTGCGCACTATGTTTGGGTCGGATCATTTGATTTAGACAGCGAATACCAAAAATGGGATCTGTACTTTCTACAGCACCGACTCCCGATCTAGCAAAGGAGACCAAGGATCCGACAGAAAACCAATGAGACTGAACTGCAACGCCAAGCTGCCCGGTGACTGCATCTCTTGCGATAATCGAGAACGTCATTTCCTGTCAAGTATCTTTGAAGAAAGATAACACGAGTTCAATAAAGGGACTTGGAATTAAGTTGAGGCTCGTCCGATCGGGAGAATTCCTCTGACGTTTTCCCGGGCAAACTTTAGTTTCGTGCCTAGCTCTAAGCGAGATCCATGCTCGTGCAGGATCTTCCACCTTCCAACTATTCTTAAGCATACAACAGTAGCTCTAGTAATTATACTATCGCGGTTATTCTCCCTATTTGTGTATGAAATATAAAATGTGGTGAGAGCCATTGAACCAACGACTTGAATCCGCAAGTCAAAAATCGTCGCAGAGTAGCGTGGAGCCATCGAGTAGAACCACTCTCTGTCATTTCTGCGTGCCTCTTTTCCGTCCAGTCTTCGCAAAGGCGGGACGTCGTTAAAAGAGCAAAACCCTGATTCATATGCATGCATGTCCGCAAAGGAGTCAAAATCACCTTCCAGGGGAAGAACTATTTCTTTTTCCAAGAGTTCCTGAATAGCTCTATGATCGGCATTGTTGGATAATCGCCCTAAGGGGTATTTTTTCGGGGATTCTTTTCCAAACCAGCTTCGGAGTCGTTGAATAACCCGCTGCAGTTCTCTAACGGACAGATTATCGTTTACAGTCATACGAAGGGCCATACGTCTTGAACTCTGATCCTGAATTTGAGCAAGAACCCTCGCGTGATGCTCGGATATCTTGTGGAGATCCAAAGCCAACTCTTTGTCGTGCAAGAGTGTGGATTGATCAAAGAGCTCGGTCATTCTCACGTAATTGCAAACATGTGATTTACTATAACCGGCTGACCTTCCAATCTCTTCATACGTTTCGTGGAATTCTTTATTCATTCTAGAAAAGGCGAGTCCCTTCTCGTAGTCCGTTAGGGCATGCCTGGAGTCATTTTCCGCATAGGAAAGTTCAAGCATTTTTTCGTCGGGGCAGGAGCTAACCTCAGCTGCGATTGTCTTCCAACTAAGTAAAAGCGCGGCTCTGAGGCGAGCGTGCCCATAGATTAGCTGGTACCGATTTCCAACTTTGCGAACTCTGATAGGTTCCAATAAGCCATGCTGAGCGAGCGACCTTGCGAGTTTTCTTATTTCAGACTCTCTGTAAACAATTCTTGAATTAAACGGGTTCTCGTCTATTAGCTCGATTAGAAGCTCGTCAATCAATTACGACGAACGATTCATATGTGAAGATATTAAAGGATGCGTTTTTAGAAAGAAAGTAGCTTCGGAGCTCATTGCAACTGGAAAATGACTTATTCCTTGCAATTGCAGTTTGAGGATGTTAATGAGGTGTCTTCAAATATTCGAATACATTCACCAAACGAAGTAATACCCTCGTCTCTTCAATTCTGCCTCCAGCTCTTGCTTTCTTGCTCGAACAAGTCTTGCAAGCCGCAGTAAGTCAGTATCGATTAGCCTCCCGAGTTCTCCGGGCGTGATTGTGTTTGCGAGATTCATATCGATTAGTGGTTTCTTCTTCGAAGAAATCGTCCATTACAGGCGAGCTATTTCTCTTTGCCAGCTCTTTTTTGCGAGGGGGAATGTTCTTGATCAAGGTGCCCGAGGTCGTGGAACTTGGCCTTACATTAATGGTGCAAAGACCTTGTTAATTTTGAGGACAAACCTTTTGGATGATAACCCTCGTGTCGCGTGTTTTCGGTGATAATTGTTACGAAAGAAGATGTAACAGCTACCCGTCTGAAAGAAAAACGACTAGAGTTGGGAAAAACAGTCGGAAGAGTGAGTGGAAGAAGACCTCGAACATTCGGCAAGAGAAGGAAACAACTCATTAGAATTGTTTCTACAAAGTCTCCGTCCTGTTCTTGTCTTGAAATACCCATATTGCAGACACTTGCGGAGGCCCCGGGTGGATGCCTTCCGTCATCTGAAGTAATTAGGGCGCTCTTTGTAGCAAACAAGTGGTTCGATCATGAATTAAGTGACGACGATCTAGCTGGACGTTATCCCCGCTCGAAGCGCCTAATTCACGAAATCATCACTCGATTCTGCCGGGAGAATCTCGTTCTCAAGCAGGAAATGGCTCCCCCGGGGATTCGGCCCGGGGAGTGGAGGATTACCGAAAAAGGACGAGAGCGGCTCCAGAGAGCTGAAGTAAGTCTGTGGCGCCCCAATTATGTCGAACATTGCGGCGCCGTAATTCTTGAGGATGATCCCGATTCAGATGGGATGACTAGCGAAGGAGTGGACCAACTATGAGAACGCGGATCGCAAATGAGTGGAGTAGAAGCTTCCGCGGGCGTACTATGCCAATTCTTGCGTGCACGACATGTAATGCATTACTACAACCATACGGAGCTTGATCAACCGGTGAAAGTTAGGTTTACGCACGCAATCAACTTCCGGGAAAGCGACAAATCCTTGCTTGACGACGCCATAGCCGTTTCGAAGGAAGAAAGTATCAATTTCACGAACCTCGCCCGACGCGCAATCGCAGAATACGTAGGGGCGAGAAAGAAGCGCAAGGCGAGCGGAGAGAATGGAAAACTCGAGGACTATTTGAACGGCTTGTCAAGTGGAAAGACTGGCTCATACCCTTCCATCGACTATTTGCTCACCCCGCAAGAGCTTGCCAACTGGAGTGATGAGGACTTGTGGCGCCTGGCTCGGCAATTGAAGGGGAGGAGGGAAGAAGTAGAGTCCGCCCTGCGAAAACGGGGTTTTTTCGTTCAATGGTGAATTTCAAAATGGTTACGTCCGTTAGTTGCAAAACTCTTTCGACCTTTTGCTCTCCCCGTTGAATCATTAGTCCGATCTATCGATGAATTTCTGTTCCTCCCTCTAACCTCTCAATCATCCTCCTTACGGCATAGCTAAGCACTTCAGCCTTCGTGGACTCTTCCGAAGGGTCCTGGTTCATATCTCTCCAGTCGAAATCCGGATCTTCCTCCAGCGCTTCCGCTATTTCGCCGGTTAACTTGTCCAGAACGTCGCCGACTCCAACCGCGCCAATCACATCGTTCTGCCCGAGCCAGCCCTCCTCGTACAAAAAGCCCACCATCTCGAGCGACCTATCCGCTATCCTCTGCACAACTTCCCAGCAATCACCGTTGGCGAGCGCGGAGCGCTCATCGGAATTGGCAAAGCCGCGTCCTCGTCCCAGCCCGACGACATCTACTACCCGGATGTCGTTCACGAAAGTCTCGGGGTGAAAACTCTTCTCAGGCGTCTGCTTCCCGCAAAGCGGACATTTCACAGATAGAGAACCGGTCAAATGCAGGTCAAACTCTCCAGGGGCGCTCTCTGCGTGCGGGGCGCAACTCGCACTGCACGACACCCGTGCAAGCAAAATCGGCTGGACGTTCCGCGATCATGGACCTCCTATGCTGTAATAGGCTAGCCTATTAATGGAATCGATTTTTTCATACTTATTTGACCACCCTGTAGTCTTTCTGACCGGAAACTGACCAACGCCTGCGTTCCTTTCTGACTGCCGCCCGCATCAAATGACAAAACAACGTCAACCAGATTGACCACTTGACCGGCTGGTCTGACCGATCACCGTTGGGTGTAAATAGCAGACACTTGCGAGGAATAGATCCCAAGACCCGCCATGCCGCCTCGAATCGAACCTGAGCTTCGGACATCCATAATCAGGCTTCGCCTTCGGGGCTACGGGCGGAACGAAATCTGGCGGCAATTAAGGGGCTCGAGGGCAACTTTGAGCCCGGCGAGCGTCGGCAATGTGCTTGGGGAGTTTATGGATTTTGCAAGAGAAAAAGGATCAAGACAGGCGGCGAAGGAATTCGGATTGGAATCAGTAGAAATTGACGAGTTGCTGGCGATCGCAGATTACGCCAGAAAAAACGGCGTCGCTCCTCCGGAGATGGGGCAGGGCGCGAGGATTGCAAAAAATATCAATTCCCTCGCCGTCGACCCGCCAACTGTAGAAACGTTTGCCGGCGAAATCGCTGGAGCCGTTCGAAACGGGCGCGTCAAAGATGGGAAAAAATTCATCGACAATTGCCTGGAACTCGATCGCCTGGCGAAGAAGTACAACCTCGATTATGATAAACTTCTTCAGAAGAACAACGAGCTGGGAACAGACCTCGAGAAAAAGGAAAAGCGGGAAAAAGACCTTGATGACGAAATCAAGGCAAAGACCGACCAACTATCTGGGCTGAAGAAAAAATACGATATCGATGAGAATAGAGGGAAGGAGTACGACGCGACAAAAAAGCAACTTTTGAATCTCGGTCTGGACGCCGAATCTCTGACAAAGTACGGGAAATTCCTCACCAATGTGGCTGAGTTGAATTATGACCCCAAGAAGGCGATCGGCTCGCTAAACGTGGTTGATGACATCAAGAAGCTAGACGCAACAAAATCGACCGTCGAAGGAAAAGTCTCGGAATTTGAAAAGCGTCTCGAATCTTTGGACAAGGATCTCGAAAAGGCAAATGACGTCCTAAAAGATGCGAAAGAACAGTTCGACGCAAAAAAAGGTAGAGATTGAAGCCTACTCACGCGCTCGATCAAGGGGGGTGAATGACGAGTCAATTCTTCGATGGGACAGAATCATAACCCAAGCCAAACTGCCCTCAGGGGTTGTCGAAGGCGAGCTCATAAGGGCCAGATCCCTCGAAGAATCGATCTCGCAAAAAAATAAGGAGGTGGAGACCCTCGATAAAACGAAAGCTTCGCTCGAGTCAGCGGTCTCGACTCTTGAGAGAAAACAGTCTGAGCTTGACGTATCGCTCAAAGCGATCGGGGAAAAAGCGGTGACCGCCCTTGATGAGAAAATCGTGGCTCTTGGAAAGACTGTTGACGAATACTCTCAGCGCTTGTCTGAGGGCGCGCGGTTCGAGGAGGAGCTAAAAATCGCGAGGCTGGTTAGTGCGATCACGAAATATCCTGGTGAGGCAAGAGGTTATCCGCTTAGTTGGGCGCTTCTCTTGGTCGAGACCGCCAGGAAGCTCTGCGCGTTAAAGGCGGTTGATCCGTACATTCACCAGGCACCCTCGGAGCACACCCTTCTCAACTTTCTAGACTCAGCGATAAAGTCGCTTACTGAAAAAATAGGGGAAGAAGGGAGAAATCAATGAGCCTGGAAGCAATTGACAGGTACCTCTCTGAGCTAAATGCGGTAAAGAACTACGACAATGTCATACGCGAGCGCGACACCGAACGAAGCCGCGCGGCCGCCCTCGAAAAGAAACTAGAAAAAAGTGACAAGACGATCAGCGATCTAGAGTCCACGCGCTCTTTTCTTCCAACGGGCAAGACGCTCGGCGAGGCGCGTAGCGAGTTCCTCGCGAGCAAAGAAGAGGAGATCGCCAAGAGGGTAGACGTAAAGTTCGAGCGCCTGCGCTCCGAGTGGGAAAAAACCGCAAAGCCCGATGAGGTCAAAAAGGCAGCGCTAGGGATGCTCGCTTCGGTCCTTACAAGCATGAGCGGCACTCACGAATACTACGAGTCCGAGATCGAAAAGAGTGGTCTGCCGGACCAGGTAAAGTCTGCAATCGAGGGGCAGGTGAGGAACCGTATGGATCAAGAATTTGAAAAGAGGGTGGATGAGAAAGCGAACAAGAAAGCCCAAGATCGACTGGACGAACTCATCGATTCAGAATGGCCCAAGTTCTTGGCGGAGAAAGTCACGCCGAAGGCTGAGGCTCTAGAGCAAGGAATATCTGAAAATCTTTTCCGAATCCTTGCTAGCACTACCTGGACGGTGACTTGTGACAAGTGCGGCACTGCTCAGGGTCGAAGACTCGCTGCCGCTGAGGTCTCTGCTTTGCTCGAGAGACGCGCTCTCGAGATACAGTGCTCCAACCCCGAATGCACCGATTGGCCCCTCGGCAGACATAGATTTTCGGTAACTTTATCCAATCTTATTCTGGGTTTGATTGTTCGAGAGGAGGATGCGGAGGTATCTCAAACTTCCCTTATCCCGAGAAAAGAGCCGAAAAAAACTCGCCCCAAAAAATCGGGCGACAAGGGTGCAGTGAAAAACTAGCGTAAGATAATGAGATTCTCAGTGAACTGTTGCAACTGTGTGAGAAATTTCTAAGAGCGAACTCGCTGTTTGATTTGTTCGTGAACCGCCGCTGACTAGAACTGTCGAGAGAAAGAAACCGTCGCGTGTGATAATCGAAAGAATATTTAGCGAGTCAATCGTTTTTGAATGGATGTTTTTCACCGCTCCGCTAAAATCATCACCGGTAAAACTCTCACCATACGCAATGTTTGACGAGATCAGATAATCTTCTTTCTCAAATCCAGCGAAGTGCATTAGTTGAAATTCTTTGAGATAAACGTGCCTCCACGATGTCATCTTCTCATTCATGCTCTCCGCTCGTCAATTCCGAGAACAAGAGGGATTTTAGTAAATTGAATTATTTTCGCCCAAATTTCGGGTCCTCTGGATGGCATTTCGAGTCTTACCAAAAATTAGAGCCGCTAATATCCCTTTTAACCTGCTCGACATTCGAAATCTACTCAGTATATCATCTGAAAGAAACAGGGTAAGATCAACTTGCGACGAAATGATCAATGTTACTTTTCAGCTCGCGAAGTTTATCTCCCCAAAAAAATCCTTCGTTCACCGGCTCTAGTCTAATCAAGAAATCCTTTGTTATCATCAGTATGTCATTTGCAATCCCTATCGTTTCAGGTATGGTGAATTTTTCGGAAGGTTCGCCAGTTCTATTGACGCCCAAATGAAGAATCTGGTTATTGACTTTCTCCCAAAATGTTTCCGTGATGTTTGTCGCAAAATCTGGCTTGCGAAAATCTGTAACAAACATATTGGCTCTCGGATGCTCACGGGGATTCTCTCTTCGTTCAAGTCTGAAATAAAATTCGTATAGTACTCTCGAATGAAGAAGTGTATGTTCCAAGCCCATATTGACAAATGCTTGAACCAAATTTGAAGGAACTCGACCTTTGTAAATTTCTTTGCAATTGGCAAGTTCGATGACCTCGTATGTAAAATGATTGTTGATGATGTCCTTGAGCCTTTCTTGACCGATCAATTTGTAATGCCATTCACTCGAAAAAGCAGAGATTGTAGCCTCGTGTGAGATGACCGTGACCTGATTCGGGAGGTCTTAAGTTATGATTTCGCTCGCAAGGCATCAAGTGAGTCGGACAAATTTTCGAACAAGAGTTTCTCTCGATGGTTCTTCGTGACAAGAGGATAGTTACTGTAACTTTACTATAACAAAAAGATTACTTTAGGGTATGCGGGTATTGGTAACCTTAGGATCTGTCAAATAACTCTAACACAACTTTTTTCTAAATTCATTTGAGTTACTACGACGGCAGGCGAAAGCGTTTGAGAAAAATAATTGTAGAGGAGGACATATCACTGGACGGGATATTCGAGGATAACGGGAAGTGGCGGTTCGACTATTCCAGCGACGATTTGGCCGATTTCGACAGGACGAAGCTCAAACCCGACGCCATGCTGATTGGAAGGAAGACCTATGAATTATTCGCGTCTTACTGGCCGAATCAAAAGAGCGACGAGAATTCGTTCGCCGACAAGATGAATAGCATGCACAAGTATGTTGTATCTGCAACGCTCAAGAGAGCAGACTGGAAAAATACAACCATCATCGACGGGGATGTGCCGAAGGAGATATCCAGGATCAAGAATGAATCGGACGGAGACATTGAAATCTTCGGGAGTGCAAAACTTGTTCAGACTCTAACGCAGTACGGATTGGTCGACGAATTCAATCTTCTGGTCTTTCCTGTAATTCTGGGGAGCGGGAAGCGGCTGTTCGCTGAAGGGAAGAAACTCCCCGTGACTCTGGTCGAGACAAAGAAATTCAGCAAAGGTGTGGTTCTGCTGCATTATCGTACTTCCTAACGCTAAGGCAGTTCTGAGAGTTAACCCTAGGAGTAAGAATCTCAAGGAACTGATTTGGAGAAGGCGCAGATAGTTTCGTTCCATGCGATTCCCGGTATTCCGGAATATGTCAAGGTTGTTCCAGTAGCAGTCGAAATACCTTGGGAAGAATTTAGAATATGTACGTTCGTTTGAGTATAAGTTTCTAGGGCAGATATCAAAGTTGTATTCGTATAAATGTAAGACGAATTATTGAACGGGTTGTATGAATATGAGTGCGAAAAACTAACGACTGTGCACACTCCAAAAATCGAGTTGTGTGATTGATTGAAGTAACCTAAGGTTAGACCTACGGCTATCGCAACGCCGACTAGAATGATAATTGCAACTACGCCGATGATTCTAGTTTGCATTAATGCTCAAATGATTCGGCGAATTCCAGATGATATTAATCTCTCTTCATCCCACCAATTCGCAATTTGGGGTTGCTCTTTTTTCGCATTCTTTCCAAGGATACGGCTGTCACACGTCCATGGTAGCGCATACCTCTGCCATTACTGAGTGAAATGAATATTCCCCAATTTTGGAGTTATCTTAAGCTTAGGAAGTATTATCCTTTCTACGAAAGTCTGATTCGCAACAAATTTTACAAGCATCAAACTAGCAGCAAAGTAGCCCATACTAATCATTAGTACACGTTATTTGCGCTCATATTGAGCATTAGACAAGGCAACGTTCAAAATCAACTAAACCCATTCGCGCACCTATGACGTCGCCGTCACACCTGGAAAAGTGCAAGAATTGTCATCTTCGTTTTGCGCCCAATGTCGAAGTAGAATCTCTACCATTGTTTAACTCCGTCGACAAGTCTCGATGGACTGAAACCAAGTGCCCTGATTGTGGGATACGATATAAGGTAGCGCGAGTGAGGAGAAATTCCTTTGAAGTGGTTGTAATTCTTTCCGAGAGGCTGCCTATTAGAGAAAGCGCTGTGATAACCTCGGCAATTTCTGAGCCTGGATACGACCTTCTCCTTTCGTCCCAAAGAATACCAGCAGATCATATGGAACCGCTCTTGGCAAGCGTCCGGTAAGCCTGTGAGGCAAAGATTACGATAGCTGCCAAGTTAATTACGATTGAAAAAAGATAGAGCGATGTCAGAACTGCCGGTCTTAGTATTGTAAGTAGTATCACTAGGGTCGTCGTGAAGAAGATTGTATATGTGGTCTGAAATGGTATCAGCGATCTTCTTATCCTGATCATGTTTTCGAAGACGAGCCTGTCGACGTAATAACCGCCGCCTTCCTGCTCTTTTACCAGCCCAGCCACTATCAGCTTGTTGATATGGTATTGCGGAATCGAAGCCGAGCTTAGCTTGAGTCCACGCTGAATTTCGTGAAGACCCATCGGCCTTCCCTCTTTGTACATGAATCTGTAGATTCTGAGCGTAGTCCCCTTGAGCACATCCTCGTCCTTCGGAGAGTCACGTTCAGGTCCATTCTTTTTCATGACTTTCTAGAATTCGAAAGAGTCATGCAATAAGTAAACATCTTGAATCTTTCCGTGTTCAAGATAAACCAAAGTTTCCACTAGCTTGTACTAAAGATTAGTATTAAGTGGAGATTGAAGTCTAGTACTTCAGGGACTTGAAACTATCTTGGCCGAGTATCGAAGACAGATAGTTTCCGGTGGCATAGCAGCAATCCTCCTTGCCATTAGTATTGGCTTGGCCGTGATCTACGTTCCTACTCTGAATCTGAATGGCCAGGGCGGTTCGACTTCTAGCTCGTTATCTTCAACTATTGCTACGACTTCAAGCACATCAGCTGTCACAATCTATCTAAATAGGACCACGAGCACTCATACAAGTTCCAGATCTATTGAATCAAGGACCTCAGCTACAAGTTCACCTGCGGCAACTGTTTCCGTCACCATATACAGGAACGGGACAGCAACTGAAACGACCACAGTTACGAGTACCTTGGTCGAAACTGTGACTTATCTTTCAAACTCCACTACCTCGTCAAGTAGTGCGTGTCCCCAATATGGAGGACCGGGGTCTCCGTCTTATTGCATCCCTGTGATTATATCAAACAGCCAGCTTTCTGCGATTCCATCGGGTACGCAAATTATATTGCGGGTCGACTGGCAGAGCTTTGAATCTTACCTCGCTCCAAACGTCGGAAACGTGATCTTCACTGATACTTCCGGGAGTCCACTTTATGCTTGGTGCGAATCTAGCTGTTCCAGCACTCAGTCAGTCT
>Ga0207060_10157_pt1 | contig 25694 bp, 18 predicted proteins | sample Alteio_BWMinCont_30_FD_153270 | JGI IMG/M metagenome (GOLD analysis project Ga0207060, IMG submission 153270) | Enriched cells from forest soil in Barre Woods Harvard Forest LTER site, Petersham, Massachusetts, United States -... | ecosystem: Environmental > Terrestrial > Soil > Temperate forest >...
GACATGTATCTAGGCCCGAATTTACCGGCGGGCAGTGCAAATTGAAGATCGCAGATTTTGGGTTCTCCAATAGCTGAACTTTATTCCCCAACCTTTTTTCTATTTCCTCTTCAGTCAGGTCTCTAGGACAGTGCCAAGGAGTAATATTCGCAAATCCGCCTGAAATCATTTCGTGCTTAGAGTCGATCTTGATTACTTTATCCTCGGGCTGTACGATTTTCTTACTCCCTCCCAAGATTTCATCCACCCCTGCTTCATCATCGTTACCAGCATTAACGTAAATGGGAGTAGTCGCGTTTTTGTCGGCAAATTCAACCCATTCTCTAAGTCTCTCCAATACAAGCTTACTGAAAATCTTCTCGGCGCGCATTTTGTCAACAGTGAGCTCCGACATTTCTGAAGCGGGTCCTACATACATGTAAGTCCCTGTTGTATGTAGCTTTTCTTCGAACCTCTTCAGCTCTTCACTGTTTTTCAAAAAGTGATGTTGGTCTTGAAATACTGCCGAGTATGTTCCGTCTGAATTCTCAGTGACTGGAACGACATTTTTCCCGGTGATATCCCCGCCGATTATCAACACGTCGGCCTTGTAGCGATCCGCGCTGCGAATGAATTTTTTCCAAACAGGATCGCTACCGTGGACATCAGTTGCAAACAAAATTCTTGTGAATGAGCCACCCAAAATTATTTGCAAGAATGTTGCACTCTTCGCAGAAAAAAAGTGATCTGTATGTTAACCATGTTATCGCAAAGATATTCCTAATATACATCGGTCGAACCAAAGCAATTGAAAGATCTAGGTTTAAGAAATTGCGATTTCTTTCTGAGTTGTAATCGATCGAGGACTATTCTCAGATGGGTTTGATTATTGGAGTCGACATTGGTGGGACTTTCACCGATGCGGTCTTAGTGAATGAATCTGGTGAGGTATGGTACTCTAAGGTTCCCACAACTCCGGAAAATCGATTCATTGGAATAGTCGACTCCCTCGTTGTCCTTTCCGAAGAAGCTCAGATTCCTCTTGATGCGATGCTGGCATCCACGACGAAATTTGCGCATGGCACAACCGCCACTGTCAACGCTTTCATCCAGAGGCGCGGAGCAAAGGTTGGCTTACTTGTAACCAAGGGATTCAAAGACACTTTAGAAATAATGAAAGCTGGACGCGGGAAGGGACTTCCAGAGTCCGAACGCCTAAATTTTGGGAAAGTACAGATGCCCGAGTCCCTTGTTCCCACGTGGCTAGTGGAAGAAATTGAGGAAAGAGTGGACCATGCCGGACATGTGATTGTTCCAATCCGGGAGGACGATGTCCGGAGGGCGCTGAAAAACTTGGTCGCGCACGGCGCGGAGTCAATCGCCGTCTGTTTTCTCTGGTCCTTCAAGAATCCAGATCACGAGCTTGAGGTTCGCAAAATCTCCGAAAAGATGGGACTTCATGTTCCCGTCTCAGCTTCTTGCGAACTGCTTCCTGTTCAAGGCGAGTTCGAGAGGATGATCACGACTGTGATAAACTCGTATCTTGCTCCTATACTTTCCAAATACATCTTCGATTTGGAGAACGGGCTACACGCACGTGGCCTATCAAATCCCGTTCTGATTATGCAATCAATGGGTGGATTGATTCCAGGTGTGGAAGCGCCCCAGAAAGCAGTCACAACTCTCATATCCGGCCTCGCAGGAGGATTGGTCGGATCTAGTTTCATCTCTGATCATTTAGGCTACAAGAACGTCATAACAACAGATATGGGAGGCACGAGCTTCGAGGTTGGCATCATCAATGAAGGGGTGCCGCTATCTTCCAATAATCCGCTCGCTCCTAGCTTTGGACCTTACGTGAGCAGATACGAGCTTAGCATTCCTGCAATTGATGTGACCGCAATCGGTGCGGGGGCGGGAAGTATTGCGTGGATTGATAATGGTGTCTTGAAGGTCGGGCCGCTTAGCGCTCAAGCTGTTCCTGGACCGGCTTGCTACGGACATGGTGGAAAAGATCCCACTGTAACCGATGCGTGTTTAGTTCTGGGCTATCTTTCTTCCGAGAATTTTCTCGGCGGCAGACTTGTCATAAAACCAGACCTGTCTCGAGACGCTCTGATGGACAAAATCGCTCGGCCCCTCGGGATGGACCTCATTGAAGCAGCAGCTGGAATTCACGAAGTTGTGAATAATCAAATGGCAGATCTGACGAGAAAGGTTACGATTGAGAAGGGCTATGATCCAAGAAGTTTTGTCCTGTTTGCATTCGGAGGCGCGGGTCCGATGAACTGCGCTTTTTACGGCGGCGAGCTCGGCATTTCAAAAATACTGGTACCTGGAAAAGGACTCGCCACTGCACATTCCGCGTTAGGTATCGCCGTTTCAGATTACAAGCAGTCGTTCGGAATAACGGACATAATGACAATCCCTGTCGATGTTGAACGCTTCAACGGACACTTTGATGATCTCGAGAAAAAGGCAAGAAAAACGCTGTCGTCCTGGGGAGTGAAAGAAAACGACATTTTGCTGACGAGGACCGCTGACATGCAGTACGGGAAACAAGTTCACGACGTCAATGTCCCGGTTCCGCAAGGGGTGTTGAATAAAGAAAACATAGAGAAAATAGCTGAAGCTTTCGAGCGGAAATACGAATTGATGTTTGGTGCTGACACGGGATTCAGGGAAGCTGGCATCGAGATCGTAAATTTTCGGGTTGAAGCAATAGGCAAAATCGACAAGCCGGAGTTGCGAAAGTACGAATTCGTTTCAAAAGATCCAAGCTCGGCTGCAAAGGGACAGAGAGACGTTTTCTTTAAGCGATCGAACGACTTCCTGAAAACGGAGATCTTCGACGGTGACGAGCTCCTGACGGGAAATTTGATTTCGGGGCCATCGATTATCGAATTCAGCGGAACGACCGTTACGGTCCCCCCAGACTTCAGGCTGGAGGTCGATCCGTATCGAAACCTCCTCATCACTAAATTTGGTTGAGGAAGAGGGCCTATGCAATTAGAATCTTCTAACTCTTCGCTCGATCCCATCACTTTTGAGGTGATCAGACACAGGATGTGGCAGATTACAAATGAAATGGGTTCCGCCCTAATCCACGTCTCAGGATCGCCCGTTGTCACCCAAGTAAATGACATCATGACCGGCGTCTTCCTTGCCAGTGGCGAGCCTGTTTCCTTTGGTCCGTATGTAGTACTTCATTTTGGATGCAACCCATTCGCGATTAGTGCGATATTGGACCAATGTGCTAATGATCCCGGAATCGAGCCCGATGACGTGTTTATCGTGAACGATCCCTGGTACGGCGCGGCCCATCAAAATGACGTGGTCATAGCTGCGCCGCTGCATCATAAAAGAAAACTCGTCGGGTGGACCGCCTGCATGGCTCACCAATTAGATGTAGGAGCAATGACGCCTGGAGGTTTCACTGCTGGTGCAAGAGAGGTCTATCAGGAAGGAATCAGATTTCCACCGGTCAAGTTAGTTGAGCGAGGTAAACTTCGCAAAGACATTTTCAATATTTTTCTCAACAATGTCAGGGTTCGAGAAGTAGCCCTTGATCTGAAGGGAGAGATTGCGGCAAACAACGTTGCGAAAAAGAGGATTTACCAGATGTTCGACGAGTTCGGCGTCGAAACTGTACTGAATGCTATGGAGAAACAAATCTCTCTTTCCGAGGAGAAGTTTAGGGCAAAGCTCCGGGAATTGCCTGATGGTGAGTTTTTCCATATCGACAGGATCGACCATGATGGATTTTCGAAAAAGGTCTACGAAGTTGACCTTAGAATGGAAAAGAAAGACGACAGCCTGATATTTGACTTTACTGGAAGCAGTCCACAGGCGAATGGCGTCGTTAACTGTGCGCTCCCGGCAACGTATGGTGGCGTGCTTGGAGCTGTTGGTCCGTGGCTCTGCTATGACATACCTTGGAATCACGGGATTCAAAAACCGGTTTCGATAATTGCCCCAGAGGGAACAATTGTTAACGCAAGGAGACCGGCGCCGGTATCTACCGCATCAGTTGAGGGAAGCTGGGTAATCAAGGCGTGCGCCCAAGCGTGCATCAGCAAGATGCTTGCGAGTAGCGACAAACACCACGATGAAGCCCAGGCGGCCTGGCAGGGAGGAGTACCGATTGTCATCATCGCGGGCAAGGATCGAAACAAGAAAGATTTTACTGATTATATTTTGGACATCGTTAGCGGAGGAACTGGCGCTCGAGCATACGGAGACGGCTTGAACGCTTGCGGTGATTCCAATGTTGCCACACTCGGACTCCCGAATATTGAAACACATGAGTATCGAGATCCAATTCTATTTTTATTCAGACGAATGGTGAGAGACTCAGGCGGAGCCGGTAAATTTAGGGGCGGCGTTTCCTGCGAAGACATGTTTGTGCCATACGGGACAGACGAACTGTTTCTAAATGTGTGCGCTCATGGAGTACAGATGCCTAGCAACACCGGTATTTTTGGCGGCTATCCCGGAAGCCGGAACCAAGTTTTCATAAAACATTCTACCAATTGGAAGGATCTACTAGCGAGTGGGAAGTTACCTGCAGAAGTGGATGAAATCTCAGGAAAGATCGAGCAGTTAGAAGCTAAACCAAAGTTTCTTTCTATAAACTCGGATGACGTTCTACTTTACAGGTGGTCCGGCGGTGGCGGTTATGGCGACCCGCTAGACAGGCATCCTGAAAAGGTTTCTTCCGATGTCAAAAAGAAGCTTGTCTCAAAAGAGTTCGCTTCGAGAATCTACGGCGTAGAGCTCGACGATTCTGGAAATCCTGATGAGCCTAAAACTAGAATTTTGAGAGATAAAATGAAAGACGAACGTTCAACAGGCCTTGCTTCTTTTAGATCGATCGAACAGTCCGGAATTAATAGCAAGTCCGCAATTTCCAAAAGAATTGGCGAATATTTAGCCTCCTCTGAGGGTTGGATATACTGTTCTAAATGTAGCATCCGATTGTGTAAGATCGACGAAGATCCATTAGATCATTCAATTAACAAAAGAGTCCCAACGTCTGAACTTGGCCCGTTATTCGGCGAAAACGGATCGGATTACGAATTCCTAGAATCTTACTGTCCAAACTGCAAGACTCGTTTTCAGTCAAACGTCGTAGAAGTAGGGAGGGAATCAAAGCATGATATTACCCTTGTTCTGTCTTGATCTCTTGCTATACAGACAACGTTAAGATAGAAACTGAAGCTAGCAATTATTCGGGAAATAGAATTTGAAAGTTGTGGTTATCGGATCGGGAACAATGGGTCCGGGGATAGCTCAAACATTTGCCCAGGTGGGTCATGAAGCAACTCTTGTTGATATCGATGAGAAGGCTCTCAAAAAAGGAATGGAGGTCGTTGGAAACAATCTTCGATTCTTCGTTGAAGCAGGAATATTAACCGCTTCTGAAGCAGAGCAGACAAGGAATAGAATCAATAGCTCGACCGAGTTATCGCGCTCCGTCTCTTCTGTCGATCTCATCGTCGAAGCAGTCCCTGAAAATCTCCAATTGAAAAAGTCGATCTTTTCGAGGATCGAAGCTGACTCCTCGGAGGAGACGATCCTCGCATCGAACACCTCCAGTCTAAGCTTAACTGAGATCGCTAGTGCGACCAAAAACCCATCTCGGGTCATAGGTACACATTATTTGAATCCGCCTCACCTAGTCAGAATTGTCGAGGTAGTACTTGGGAAAGAAACATCTCCTGAGATTGCTGCCAAAATGACCGGAATTCTAAAAGAATGTGGGAAAAAGCCGGTCCTCGTGAAGGATGTTCCCGGTTTCGTTCATAATCGCCTGATCTGTGCATTGATGCGCGAAGCGATGTATATGGCATCGAATGAAATAGCAAGTGTTGAAGCTATAGATACGATCGTGAAAGAGGCGTTCGGACCCAGATTTCCATTGACCGGTATCTTCGGTCTTGAAGACAACGTCGGTCTTGATGTACTACGCGATGTTAGTAATCAAGTGTTCCCGAGTCTTGACGATTCAGATCGTGCCGGAGAATGGCTAACTGAAAAAGTAGATCGCGGCGATCTCGGTGCCAAAACCGGACGAGGTTTTTACGAATGGCCCGAAGGAAGCGCTTTGAAAACGAGACAGCAGCTTACTCAAAGATTCGTCGACATTTTGAAATCAGCAAAACAGTCCTAAGTGAGTATTTTTCTTGTAGTACAAACGCAGTACGCCCCGAAGAATCGTCTAAGGTTTAATAAATAAAAGCAAAAACTCTGCCTCACCTATGGCAAGTTCACGGCAAAACAACCGCCACGGCGACAAAAATGAAAAGATCGCCGTTGTTGGATCTGGATTAATGGGGCGGGGGATCGGTCAGGTCTTTGCCACTGCAGGTTTTGCCATTACTTTGATTGATCTAAACCAAAAAGTTCTCGACACTGCTCTACAGCAAATCTCCAGTTCTCTCGACACCATGAAGAAATCTGGGTTGCTTGCAGAACCCAAGGAATCGATATTGTCCAGAATTTCGACGACCCCGGATTTACCCAAAGGTGTTTCTGATGTTTCACTTGTCGTAGAGGCAATCTTTGAAAATGTGGATGCAAAAAAAGACGTCTTCAAAAGAGTGGACCAGTCTACAAAAAGTTCTACGATTATCGCGAGCAATACCACGGCAATCCCGATAGCTATTCTCGCAAGTGCAGTTTCACATCCGGAGAGGGTTGTTGGCTCTCACTTTTGGAATCCGCCGCACCTCATTCCAGCCGTTGAGGTGACCCGAGGAGAAAAAACTTCAGTCGATACCGTTGAAAAAACGGTGTCTTTTTTGAAAAGAGCTGGGAAGAAACCCGCCGTTGTAAATAGAGATGTTCCGGGTCAAATTGGTATCAGGATACTTTATGCAATGATCCGAGAAGCTACATGGCTCGTTGAAAACGGCATCGCTTCGCCTGAGGACGTGGATAATATCGTGAAAGAGGCTCTCGGCACTCGGCTGGAAATTTTAGGACCTCTTGAGCTCGCCGATCTTTCGGGAATCGACCTCGTGGAAAACGTTGCAAATATTCTTTACAAGAGTCTTGACTCGTCTACTAGTCCGCAGGAACTTGTGAAGCACATGGTCAGCGCCGGCGAACTCGGCGTGAAAACAGGAAAGGGATTTTACGACTGGAGAGACGGTCGAAATGCTCAACAGACGATCAAAGAACGCGACGCGCATCTCATAAAAATTCTGAAAGAAGAACAAGAAGCTTCGGATTCCTGAGGTGTCTTCTTGACCCAGCAATTGGAGACTGTCCATCAGAAAGAAACCGAACTAACGCTAATTGGAAAATCAGTTACTCGCGTTGATGGAAGAGAAAAAGTCACTGGCACTGCCGTTTACGCCTATGACATGGAATTGCCTCGAATGCTTTATGGTAAAATCCACAGGTCGCGCTTCCCTCACGCCGAAATTGTCAGCATAGACAAATCAAGCGCGATTGAAGTCCCAGGGGTTCGCGCAATCGTTACTGCTGCAGATATTTCAGACGGCTTGCGAGGACGAGGGTTACTCGATACACCTATTCTGGCTCGAGGAAAGGTTCGCTATGTTGGTGAGCCAATAGCAGCTGTCGCTGCGGAGACTTTGGAAGCCGCCGAAGAGGCATGCGATCTAATCGAGGTTCAGTATCGAGAGCTGCCCGCCGTGTTCGATCCGGAAAAGGCTATCGAGAAAGATCCAGAGGTGGTGATTCACCCCGACATCGGCAAATACAAGCGATTGAAGGCTCAGATCTACAAAGCAATCTCGGATCCTTCACGTCCAAACATCACGAACTATTTCAAGGTAAGGCATGGCAACATCGACGAGGCGTTCGCCAAGGCAGATCTCGTCGTTGAAAACAGGTACTCGACACACATGGTTCAGCATGCACACATCGAACCAATTGCCGTGCTTGCAAAATACGAGACGGATGGCTCCTTCACGATCTGGACTTCGGGTCAGAATACTTACCGAACTCGAAGGGAGCTAAGTGATGCCCTAAAAGTACCCGAGACCAAGATAAGGGTCATCGCTCTCCGTCACGTCGGTGGCGGTTTTGGAAACAAGGGAGCCGGTCACATCGAGCCAATCGTAGCATCTTTAGCTGAAAAAACTCGTAGATCAATAAAGATCGCCCTAACCCGCGACGAGGTGTTCACCGCTACCAGCGTTCGTCATCCTTCAGTGGTTTACATAAAGGACGCGATCAAAAAAGACGGCACGATCCTCGGTAGACAGGTCAGGCTGATCTACAATGGAGGGGCTTACTCTCTTGCTGGCAATGTCGCGGTCGGAAATTCGATACATGGAATGAGTAGTGTCTACAAGCTGCCTGCTCTAAAAGCTGACATTTACAGGGTTTATACAAATCAGGTTCAGGGTGGTGCCTTTCGTGGCTTTGGCGCTCCCCAGATCTACTTTGCCATCGAGTCCCAAATGGATCTGATTGCAGAAAAGCTTGGGATGAATCCGATCGAGTTCAGGAGAAAAAATATCCTCCACGATGGCGAAAAAACGGCGATAGGCCACAGAACGGCAAACAGCACGCTCGATGAGTGCATTGACAGGGTTTTGCAGGCCGTAGAGTCAAATCCCTTTCCAAATCAGGACGGGAAATGGCGTTACGGAACGGGATATGCCATCTCTAAAGAACAGTGCGATGTCTCGTTCCCTAGCACTGCTTATGTCCGTCTTCTCGAAGATGGTTTGATTGAGATTTGGACTGCTGCTACAGATCCGGGGGAGGGCATTCACACAGTCCTTACCCAAATAGCAGCGGAAGAGATGCAAGTTCCGATCGAAAACGTTCGCATGGTACTCTCGGATACCGGCCTTACTCCCGTGGGAACCGGCGCCTCCGGCAGCAGACAGACTTCCCAGATGGGCATGGCTGTAAAACTGGCTGCTCAAGATCTAAAGAAAAAGATGGTCTCCGTCGCGGCTAAGAAACTTGCAATCCGTGAGGATGCTCTTTCTTTTTTCGGTGGTGAAATCGTTGTTTCTACTCCAGAGTCCACTCTAAAACGATCACTAGCTTACTCCGAGATTTTCAAGCCGGGTCCAATGGGTGGGGCTTATGTCCCGGACGAAGGAACTCTTATCGGGAAAGCATTCTGGATGCCAAAAACAGGAGAGCTCGATCCCGAGACGGGGCAGTCTTCAACAGATCGAGCTGTAGCATACTATACGCCCGTGGCACAGGCAGCCCGGGTTGCGATAAATATTGAGACTGGAGCGCTCAAGATATTCGAGTTTATAGGAGCGATCGACGTCGGAAAGGCTCTCAACCCGCTGAATGTACTCGGTCAGAATGAGGGAGCGATAGCGATGGGTTTGAACGGAACAATCAACGAAGAGATGGTTTTGGTGAACGGTCGTGTACTAAATCCTGACCTCAAGGACTACAAACTCCAGAGTATTATGGAGTATTTTCCGATAAAATCAATCATTTTAGAGAATTACAACCCGGACGGACCTTACGGCGCTAGAGGATGTGGCGAAGCCCCAATCAGCCCGGTTGCTCCTGCTGTTGCAAATGCAGTGTTCGCCGCAATCGGCGTCCGTTTTCTTGATCTTCCCATTACTCCCGAAAAAATACTTCTTGCTCTAAAGTCTCGCGGCAAACGAAAGGGTTAATTCGCAAAATCGCAAGCAGTCTCGATATTTCAATGGTTTTCAATCAATTCATCAACGGGGAATTTGTACCCTCGTCCAGCGGCGATGAGTACGAAGTTACAAACCCTGCGAATGGTAAAGTTGTGGATCGCGTCACGCGAGGGAACGTCGAAGACACACGGGCAGCAATCGATTTTGCGTCGGATGCCCTAAAACGCGAGAAGATTGCGAAAACAAACATCTCGAAGATATTACAGGTCGTCTCCGGTCTTATCAGGGATCACGAAACGGAGCTTGCCACGCTGATGACACTTGAGCAGGGAAAAACTCTTCTTGAATCCCGTGGCGAAATCAGGTTTTTCGCTCACACGATGGAGTACTATGCCGGGCTAAAGGCACGGGGATCGCAAGTGCAGATCTCGGATGCTACGAAGCTCGCCGTTGTTGAAAAGGAGCCGGTGGGAGTTGTAGGAGCAATTGTTCCCTGGAATAATCCAATTTTGCTCATGGGAGCCAAGGTAGCAGCCTCACTTGCGGCCGGAAACGCAATTGTCGTGAAACCTGCTAGCACGACTCCACTTTCTACCCTAAAGTCGATGGAGCTATTCAAGGAAGCTGGACTACCAAAAGGTCTACTCAATGTCGTAATCGGTTCAGGGCAGACAGTTGGCGAAGAGCTCGTTAAGAACCCAAAGACCAGGAAGGTATCTTTCACCGGAGAAACTGCAACCGGAAAGAGGATTATGGAGCTTGCTTCAGCCCAGCTGAAAAGGGTCACTCTTGAGCTCGGCGGTAGCAATCCACTGATTGTATGCGATGATGCAGATCTCGACGCTGCCGTAAATGCTACGCTGAATGGCAGATTTCGCAATGCAGGTCAGGGTTGTATGTGCGTCAAGAGGACGTATGTATTCGAAAGCGTCGCCGACAAGTTCACCTCGAAGCTCAAGGAAAAAGCGCTCGAAATCAAGGTAGGTGATGGAATGAAAAGTGATACGACTATGGGACCCGTGCATAGCAGGAGCCAGAGAAAGAAGGTTGAAGAACAAGTCAACGAGACTGTTTCAGGAGGCGCAACTCTACTCCTTGGCGGCGAAGAACCCAGAGATCCCGGATTAAAAGACGGCAGCTTTTACATGCCAACGCTTGTCACAGACGTTGATGAAAATTCAAAGCTCGTTGCAGAGGAGTGCTTCGGGCCCGCACTTCCGATAATTACAGTTACTGGATTGGGGCAGGCGATCGAAGAGGCAAATTCTTCGATTTACGGCCTGGGCGCGTCGATTTGGACCAAAGACTTGGGGACGGCAAAAAGGGCCGCTTCTGAGCTCGAGGCCGGCACCGTTCTTGTCAACTCCATGTACGGCGCCGGTGGGTGGGAAATCGAGGTTCCGATGGGCGGGTACAAGCAGAGTGGAATCGGTAGAGAGTATGGAATTGAAGGGCTCGAATCGTACACAGAGACAAAAACGATAATTTTCGGTTATTGAGTCTGTAATTCAATTTGGATAGAGACAAAATAAAGGTAATTCCTCAAGCACTTGGGGACAAAGTCGATCTGGGCAAGGGAAGCTTTTCCAACTTAATCCTGACGAAAGCAAAACTCGACGGGCGGAACAGGAATATGATGGGTTACTCTGTCTTCAAACCGGGAATCGACACGAAACAGAAGATCCATCTTGAAGCTGAGGAACTAGCATATGTCCTAACCGGTTCGGGCAAACTAACTGTCGGCCCTGAGCTCGTGCAGTTTTCAGCTGGCGACTCGCTCTACATACCACCCGGCGTTCCACACGGTGTAAGAAACGACGGGTCCGATGATGTCGCTATGGTGTTTTTCTTTTCTTCCCCAGAGTACCCTAAGACAATAGACGCGTAGATCCAGTTTGCCTAAAGGGTAAGTTAGGCGCGGTGAACTCAGGAAACGAACGTAAGCGTATTGAACAGCGGAGCTGTGTTCTGCCCATCCCACACAGGGTCTACGAGAAAACCACTTACAGTTGATTTCTGCCAGACGAGCGAGCCGGCCGCGTACCATAGAGTAACCAGTCCAAGCCAAGCGTAAGGCGCGTCGTTGTAGACCTGCTGCTGTGCGGTCTTGCAGGTAGACTGGATGTATGAAGTGTTGGCCGAAGTCGTGAATGCATTCGCGCATGCAACAACGCTGGGACTGGAGTAAACTGCCCAGTTCCCAAAGAGAGATTCGTTGCTGACAAATGTGAACCAATAGTCGGCCGGTGTTAGCGTTGCTGGACCCCACTCTTCTGCTCCCAAAAGCGAAAGTGACCCGATTTGGTTTGCCGAGCCCAATTCACTCTTGTATGAGCTATAGGGAGTGTAGTAAGCAGAGGTATCCTGAACTATAATGTTCACGTTAATGCCAATCTGAGCGAGATCAGACTGTACGATCTGCGCTGTCAAAACGCAGAATTGACATCCCGTTATTACCGTAAAGTTGAGAGTGGGGAAATTCTTAATGTTCGCGCTCTGTAAGTCGGCCTTTGCAAGAGTAAGGTTGTACTGGTACGTAGAATAGTTTCCAAGGTCATAGAACTGCTTCCAGGCAGGGTATTCCGGTCCCATGAAAGGGGACAGCTTTCCAAAGAAAACGCTTTGAGCAATCGCGCTGTAATTTATTGCGTGGACTATTGCCTGACGCACCGCCGTGATATTAGTGGGATAGGCAACGCTGTTGATCGAAACCGCTGCAACCTCTCCGTTCCAGGGCGGCATCGAGAGATAATTCAATGTGGCCGAATTCTGTTGAACGAGATTCCAGTCAGCTGATTCAATCATTGAAACTTGCGCGGCGCCAGTAGATAGGTCAGTATACCTTGCGAGGTCATCTGGCTTGTAATTTACGATGACGTTCTTTGCATGTCCCGGATCAAAAATAGGTTGTTGAGCAATCTGGGCGGCCGTAAGGTTTCTCCCCCAGTAACTTGGGTTTTGCACGAACTGGACGTAGCTAAGCTCCGAAACATGAGTCACAAGATAAGGTCCGCTTCCTGGAATCGGCTTTTGATTAAAGTTCGTGTTAAATTGCGATGCAGTTCCGAATCCGCCGTTATCAAGAACATATTGAGCATCAAACATCAGGCCCTGGTACGCGACGAGCGTTCCGGGGAAATATGTGAAAGGAGCTTGAAGCTGAAATACGATTGTGTAAGGTCCAGTAACGTAGATGGGCCACGAAGAATTCTCCATTACAGAAATCGCAGATTGCGAAGGATTGTTCACACCTCCGCTCTGATTTATTAGGGCAATGGTCGCGGCACCGAAATTAACTTTGGACATGTTGAAAAGTGCATAAGATTCGAGCCAAGTAGAACTATTCGCTGAAAGATAGTAGAAACCGTACATCTCTAGCCAGACCTGGTACGCGTTGAATGGATCGCCATTCGAGAATTTTACATCTTGTCGCAGGTTCATGGTGTACTTGGAACCGTCTGACGAGACTGTCCAGTTGCTCGCAAGGGCAGGCTGGTACTGAATTACGCCAGTCCCGTACTCGGATGTTTGGTTCACACCGATCAGCGGCTGATAGACCGCGCCCTCAAGCCAGTTCGGCCACGGAAGAGATGATACAGCGTAGAGTTGATTCAGATCGTCTGCCGGCCAGTTTGCGTCGTCGATTACTAGCGTGTTGTGATTTGATGAAGTCGATGTAGAAGAGGAGCTTGAAGTTGAGGATGTTGAAGAAGAGCTTGAAGATGTCGAAGTTGTCGGTAGAGATGAGCTCGTTGAAGCTGATGAGCTAGTGCTTTGGGAAGAGGCGGAAGTCGATGAGCTCTGGGCTATAGAAGTACTTGAAGCTGGCGTGAAAGTTGTGCTGGTCGTTGATGTCGTACTCGTAGAAGAACCAGTAGCTGTTGCAAGGTAAATTCCCGCACCAGCAATCACCAAAATAACGACTATGATTACAACGACGATTGCACGCGAGATCGCACCGAGATCGTTCTTGCCGCTCTTTTTCCAGCTCAACGATTCCCTCGGTCAGGGCAAACCGAATAAAAATCTAGTGGACTAATCCATGAAGGGCGGCCTATTTTGCAATATTCTTGCCATTCTTCAGTGAATCTTCGAGCGCGTCCAAAGTTGCCACCATGAAGCTCCTTTGAGCTTGGTAACCCATATGACCGATGCGGAGTACGTGACCTTTGAGCTCCTTGTAACCGCCGCCGATAAGAATGCCATGTCTCTTCGCAATATCCTGAATTAATGCGGCATCGTTCATCGTGTCTGGCAAGGCGATCGCTGTCACCGTCGGCGAGCAAAATTCTTCCTTCAAAGGCCATGGGTGCAATCCAAGCTGTCTGAGCTTGCTTCTGCAAAATCTGGCGACCTCTTCATGTCTTGCGAGGACATTTTCCAATCCTTCTTCCAAAATTTCGTCCAGCGCAGCCGAGAATGCATTCACTTCTGAAGTGAATGGAGTGAAGGGGAACCTCTTTTGCTTAAGCCAAGTTTCCTTCCAGTCGAGAAGTGAGAGGTACGAAGATCTGATCGGATTCTTTTTCCTTTTCTCAATCCTCTCCCACGCAAATTTACTAACGGTCAGAGGCGTTAGGGCGCAGGGTGCAGACAGACATTTCTGCGAGGCGCTGACCGATATGTCGATTCCCCACTCTTCCGGTTTGAACTCCGCTCCTCCGAGCGAGGCAACGCAATCAACTATTGTAAGCATGCCTAGATCCTTTGCCTTCGTGCAAATTTCCTTTGGAGGATTAAGAATCCCGGCCGGAGTCTCGCAGTGCACTAAAGTCATCGCGACTGCATCGCGATTTTCTTCAAGAAAAGTGGAAACTTTCTCGGTGTCAAAGCACTTGTTTGTCTCCTCGTGAAAATAAACAGGTACACCGCCTGCATTCTTTACAAACTCACCAAACGACCTTCCAAACGGGCCGTTCTCAAGGACCAGTACCTTATCTCCAGGGTTTACAGAGCAAACAACACCAGCTTCGAGGCCGAGAACTCCTTCTCCCTGCATTATGAGGACGTCTAAATCGGAAGAAGCTTGAAAGACCCTTGCAAGTTTTTTCACCGTCTCATCAAAAAACTCGACGAAAGGAGGATAATAGTGGTAAATGACGGGCTGAGCGAGAGCTAAAAGAACTCGCGGAGACACCTCGACCGGTCCCGGTGTCATGAGTAGTTTGATGCCATTTCTTGCCTTATTCCATTCATTACTCAAGTTTGAGCGATCCTCTCAGTTACCTCTTTGTAATCTTTCCTAAAATGTACTCCGGCTTTAGCGGAATGTCCGTTATTGCTTTTCCGCCTATGCCTCTCAAAGCATCATCCACGGCGTTTGCAACAGCAGCGGGTGCGACGACTGTGCCACCTTCGCCCAGCCCCTTTGTTTGTGAAGGGTTCTGCTCTGAGTATGTTTCAATGTGTTCCACCTCGATGTTGGGTGTTTCAACAGCCGAGGGAAGGAGATAATCCATAAAGTTCCCTCCCATGATCTGCCCATCTTCCGTGTAGGTGATCTCTTCATAAATTGCACCGCCAAGCCCTTCTACAATCCCTCCATGAACTTGGCCGTCAACGACCATTGGGTTGATCATTTTGCCGCAATCTTCGACAACCAGAAAGCGTAAGATCTTGAACTTGCCCGTTTCCGTGTCGAGCTCGACCTCGCAGAAGCACATCGCATTACTCCACGTAGCGGGAACCGCTGGTTCATAGAAAGCAGTAAATTCGAGACCTGGGTCAATGCCCTTTGGTAACTTGTCCGGACGGCGTAGTGCGATATGCGCCACATCGGCCAAAGACACATTTCTTTTCTGGCGTAACTCTCGGGGAGCTCCCTTTACAGAATAGGTGCCATCTTCAAACAACTGAATGTCCTCGGCTCTCGCCTCGATCATGGAGGCTGCAATCTTCATAGCTTTCGATCTTACTTTTTCCGAGGCTTGTATAGCTGCGCTTGTTCCAAGAGGAGCTCCACGGCTACCCCAACTTCCCATGCCGTAGGGAACGACATCGGTGTCGCCCCAGATAACCTGAATTTTTCCGAATGGAACCTTGAGCTCGTCAGCAACAGCTTGCGCGAGAGTCGTTTCTGAACTCTGTCCGTGAGGAGCAAGTCCCGTCAAAACTTTCACCGAACCATTGGGTTCCACTCTAACAGTTGCAACTTCGTAGCCAAGTGCTACAGAGCCCGCTGGACCCAGAATAGCTGAACCAATGCCGCCGATCTCTACAAGCGAAGCAATTCCAATTCCGCGATAGATACCCTTCTTTCTTAGATCTTCATGTTCCTTTCTTAATTTGTTGTAATTTACAGCGAGTGCTCCGGTTTTCAGCGATTCAGTAAAGCTGCATCGGTCGTAGACTAGACCGGTTGCCGTAGTGAACGGAAATTCCTCGTCACGAATGAGGTTTTTCATTCTCACTTCATAGGGATCGAGATCTAATTTGTGGGCTACAATGTCGAGAATTCTCTCCATTACAAAATTCGCTGAGAACATTCCAGGGCCGCGCACCGACCCCATCGGAGTCTTATTCGTCAGGACCGCGATGTGTTCAAAGCTGTAATTCTTGAAGCGATACGGTCCGGGAAGAAAAGCGCCGGTGATCATCGTGAAAGTAAGTCCACCCCAGGGAGAGGCTCCGTAAGCCCCCATGTCCGCGATCATCTTGTCCTTTACTCTTAGAATCGTTCCGTCTTTCTTGGCTGCCACCTCAATGTCATGGATCTGCTCGCGCTCGTGTACTGCAAATGAAACGTCCTCGGTTCGCTTCTCGACCCATTTGATCGCACGTCCCGGGAGTAAGCGAGCAGCGGCGCAGACCGAAACGTCCTCTGGAAATACGTGACTTTTGAGGCCAAAAGCACCTCCGACGTCTGGCATTCGGAAGTGGACCTTGTCTTCCGGCATCATCAGGATATTTGCAAATAGCGTACGACCGACGTGTGGAAACTGGAGCTGGCTCCAGACATCGATTCTCCCGCTTACCTGATCGAATATTGCAATGATTCCTCTGTTCTCTATTGGAGCAGCAGTATGGCGGTGAGTTTTGATTCGCTCTTTTACAACTACATCAGCATCGGCTAAAGCTGCATCTACATTTCCACCCTTTATCTCGGCGCGCTTCAGCAAATTGCTTTTCCAATCTTCGTAGATTAAGGGAGTGCTAGGATCTAGTGCCTTTTCTGGATCGGTGTTACTATCAAGTGGCTCGTACTCGACTCGAACCATAGAGGCAAGATCTTCGGCAATATACCGTTTTGTTGCCAGCACCATAGCAACAGGTTCTCCAACCCACCTGACCTTCGAATCAGCTAGCGGCAGGATTTTCGGAATAGGCGCATCGTGCTCTTTCGGTATGTAAAACGGTTCGACTTTATCTCGGAAATCATCGAATTTGAAAATCGCAACAAACCCATCTTTTCCTTTGATCTCAGAATCGTCGATGGAGATTATCTTTGCATGTGGATAGGTGCTGCGAACAAATTCGGCATGGACCGTATTCGGCAGATGGATGTCATCCAGGAAATTTCCAGCACCTGCAAGCAGCCGGGGATCTTCTGCGCGTTTGACCGACTGACCCACAAGCTTCATTGACATTTTTGATATCCGAACTCTCTTTTGCTAGGTATTAATCAAAATTTGCAAATCAAACCAGATTTTTTCGGCAGACTTTATTGAAGCAATTCATCCTTATTAAAACAGAAGTGGATCTCAGGTCTATACCGCAGTCTTTAGGAGTTTTTTCTTTGAGCGAGAAAAATAGAGTAGTCGTCGTAGGAGGAGGACATAATGGTCTCGTCTGCGCTGCGTACCTCGCAAAAGCCGGTGTTCCGGTAGTCGTTTTGGAGCAGAAAAAGGTCGTCGGAGGTTGCGTTGTTACCGAGGAAGTCGCACCCGGCTGGCGAATAAACACATACAGCTTCGAACACTATGCGATACAAAATACTCCAATTTTATCTGATCTTTCCCTTGAAAGTTTTGGTCTTCAATATTATACCGTGGATCCAGCTGTCTTCTGTCCATTTCCCGACAGAAAATACATGCTCCTTTATCGGGAGCTCGAAAAAACGATCAAGCATATCGAAACGCTATCAAAGAAAGACGCCAGAACATATCAAAGATTTCACGAAAAATGGGCGAAAGTAGGAAAAGCGATCGGTGAAGGAGTCCTTCAGGGTCCACCAAGTAGTCTACAATCGATGCTTTCCAACTCGGGATTATTTCGGGGTCAAGACGAAGTAAGCGAAATAGTTGAGGAGAGCAAGCTGCCCATGTCTAACATTCTATCAGAGAATTTTGAGACCGAGTACATCCCCGCCCTAATTGCGTTCCTCGGGCCGGCTGCGATAGGGCTTTCACCGTCTGCTCCTTACACTGGCTGGCTTTCTGCGTGGCATATAGGTGCCGAGAGAGTTGCAAGGCCAAAGGGAGGTTCGGGCGAGCTAACTCGCGCGCTTGCTGATTCGGCAAAGGCAAGTGGGGCGACGATCCTTGAAAATGAAAGAGTTACCGAAATCATTGTGAGTAGTGGAAGAGCTACTGGAGTAAAAACCGAACGTGGAAAAGTGTTTGAATCTACCATTGTCGTCTCCAACGTGGATCCAAAGCAGACCATACTCAAGCTCGCTCGCGGCGGAGACACGCTTCCGTCGGATGAGTATCGTAAAGTCGAAGCTATAAAGGTGACTCCTGGTTTTGCTTTCAAAGCTGATTATCTCCTCTCCGATCTTCCGGATTATCTGTGCAAGCCGCTCGACAGAAATCGCGCGCCGAACGAGTTGCACAAGGCCGCGACTTTCATCGCTCCCTCCGTTGAATCTCTTGCCACGGCATACTCCGAATTCTCTAATAGCAGAAATCCCAAGTTACCTGGGCTGATGGTCGCGCTTCATTCTACAACAGATAGCTCCCTTGCGCCAGATGGAAAGCAGAGTCTCATACTTGAAACAAGGTTCACTCCATACAAGCTATTCGGTTTGAGTTGGACTGAAGAAGACAAGGAAAATGAGACTGAGAAACTACTTTCAATTTATTCAAAATACTGTCCTGGCGTCGAGGATCTGGTCGAGGAAAAGTTGGCCAAGTCCCCCCAAGACATGGAAAGAGATGTTTTGGTACCACAGGGAAATTTCATGCATGTCGACATGAAGTTTGATCAGATGTTTGATAACCGACCGGCTCCCGGACTTTTGAATGGGTACGAAGTTGCTTCGATTCCAAATTTGTTTCTTTGTGGAGCTGGCACTTTTCCTGGTGGTGGAGTCAGCGGTATCCCCGGGCGAAATTCCGCTCTCCAGATAATCGAGAAACTCAGGAATGCGTAGCGCCCTAATTAAACCTCTAGAGCCATGCTAGCGGCTCTTCAAATGTCGCGACGAATGAATTGTTGCCGGGTTCAATTCGCGGACTCATTCCAATTATCTTACTAACTACCTGGTCGATGTAGTTCATCAACACAATATTGAACCAAAACATCAAACCTTCACAGCACTAGAGAATGCAAATCAGTTAGAGCAGGTTCAGAAAGCATGTGAGAAATGCAAAACAAAAGCACTCGATTGTAGCGGATGCTGGAACTATCCAGATTCGATTACGCTCGAGCAAGCGCAAAGACACTTGAACAAGAACAATTGATACCGTCCGGTTGAATGGAAACCGGATTATTTTTCTCCAATACCGGTGAAAGTTGCCGTTAACCGCGCAGCACAAAGCACGAGAACTGAATCTCTGAATAGTGCATCCGGATACCTACTTGTAACACAGATCGTTTCAGAAAAAATGAGTTGAATAAGAAATTTGGAAACTAAAACACTTCTGCAATCAGATAAAATCGGAGAAGGTGCGTTCGTTCAAGCAATTAGACAGAAGGATGCTAGACGCGAGAATGTGGTTCTGACAAAGAAAAAACCTAGCACAGAAACATATGTCAGCATTCTCCGCGCGATCAAAATGGGAGCTAATCACCCAAGCATGATTGTAATGTCCACGAGAGTCCCTTGGTTAACCGTTATGCAGTGCGTACGGACGCTCGAACAAAAAGGTCTTGTAGCAACCGGTTACGATTCCAATGCGGAAAGAGTGGTATCAACGCTTACAGACGCGGGAACAAAACTTCTGGACGAGACTAACTAGCTACCAGCCGATTTGACAGCCGACTCGTAAATCGACAGTCCCCTCTGGATGAGCTCGTCTGAAATCACCAGAGGTGCCATGAAGCGCAGGACGTTTCCATAGTGCCCGCTGGTGTGCATTAGCAATCCGTTCTCAAACATCCTCTTTCTCATGGCGACTGCTAGCTGCTTTGACGGGGACTTGTCGACCTTCGAACCAACGATTTCGTTTCCGATCATGAACCCAACTCCTCTGACGTCACCAACGCTCGGGTACTGGTTACCTATCCTTTCAAACTCAGGGAGAATCTTTTTTCCGGCGCTGGAAACTCTTTCCAGTAGATTTGTCCTCTGCATGTAATCGATCGTCGCCACTCCAGCGGCTAGTGCAAGCGGGTTGCCTCGATAAGTGCCGAGGTGGAAACCTTCAGGGATCGACTCGTCAAAATCTGATCTGTAAGCAATCATTGAAAGTGGAATACCTTCTCCTACCGCCTTTGAAATACAAACAATGTCGGGCGTTGTTCCTGTGACCTCCGATCCCCAGAATTTGCCCGTTCGTCCGAAACCGCACTGGACTTCGTCACAGATCAGTGGAATCTGGTACTTGTCTGCAAGCTCCCGCAGACCCGGCAAAAAGTCCTGGGGCGGAACTATGTAGCCGCCCTCACCCTGGACAGGTTCGACGATGATTCCAGCTGGTTCGTCAAGCCCGGAGTATTCATCGGAGATCAAGTGCTCTAAATATCTAAGTACGATCTTCGCCTCGTCTCCTTTCTTCTCTACAGGAAATGGGAACCTGTAACTGTACGGGTATGGTACATGGAAAACCCCCGATCTGGATGCACCGGAGTATTCAACGTAGTGTCTACTCGACGTCGCACCCACAATTCCTTGATGAATACCGTGATAAGAACCGCTGAATGCGATGATTGTTTTCTTTTTTGTGACATGCTTTGCAAGGCTGATCGCAGCTTCGCAGGCGTCCCCTCCGGTCACGGTGAAAAGCACCTTGGCGTGCCCTTTCAATGATCCCGGAAGTACCTTGTGGATTTTTTCGAGAAAACTAATCCTTGCTTCGGTCGGAATCTCCATAGTATGCCAGACCTTGCGCATTTGGTCCTCGACAGCCTGGGAAACCGCCGGATTGTTGTGCCCAAGGTTCAGGACGCAAACGCCGCTGAACCAATCGATGTACAGATTTCCATCAACATCTCTTACCGTCGATCCACTTGCGGAGTCGATAGCAAACGGGAAAGCCTTGGGATAGATTGTGGCACGAGTCTCAAGCATGCTCTGCTTTGCGAGCAGCTCGCGCGATTTCGGACCAGGTGGAGTAACGGTAATGAGCGGTGCTTCTTCATGTGTTATGCTCTGCAACGGGAAGAAAAACGAACTCCTGTTATCGTCCTCCTAGTAATTTAGAGCTTCATTTAACCTTAGAGGGTTAGAAGACAGACGACATACACGCTCGATTCTTATAAACCGAGTCACAAGCGAGATCTAGGGAAATCAACGTCGAGCGCTACTATCCGAAGTCTCGTTCTAATGTGAACTAAAACTACGACCAAGCAATACTAGATAGTGAGCCTAAAACCAGAGGGCGGAAAGAAAGTAAATTATTCCAGAATAATTCCAAGAAACATGATCAGAAAGCCGACTGCTACTAATGCCACGTCTTGGTCCGTGCCCAATCCAACTTTAATTCCGCCGATCCCTCCGGCAATTATGATCACGAGGCCGATCAAAAACAGAGGATACTTGAAATCGTGTGGAAGGATTCTTTTACCGTGTCTTTGGTGACTCAAAACTATCCATCAACGCCCTAAAATTTGAAGAAGGTAAAATCAATCGGTAACCCAGCACTCAGTCCTCGCAAATAGAGATCTACGAAAACTATCGTCAAGAGGCTGATCCACGCGAGTGATTCATGATGCTTGTTCCACCAAGATTGAACTTTCCATATGGAGTTTCTGACTCCTCCCGCAGGCGCGCAACTGTAACAGTCAATATTTCCTCCAACTAAATGGCGTAGCGCGTGGCAGGAGAGCGTCCACGCGGTCAGTGCTAGTGCGTTAGCGAGCAAAATCAGGCTGCCCAGCCGCAGGGAGTCCGCGTAGATCAGCGACTGATAAAAATCGTAGTAGAAGAAAGGCAGGATAAGGATTCCTGCATAAAGAAAATATCGATGCAGATTTTCAAACAGGAAAACCGCGTTCTTCTCTCCCGTGTACTTTCTCGTCGGTTTGTCGTCGCGCTCGGGATTGTCACATGAAAGCGGGTGATGAAACAGATGGCGATGATAATCCTTCCGGTAGGCGTAGCAGGTTAGCCTGAACAGACCTGGAATGGGAACAATCAGTACAGTCGGACTATAGAATGGATCAATGTAACCATTAATGACGCCTACAGGATAGGTGATCAGCGCGTAGCTTCCGACAGCTAGGATCAGAATAAATGTCCAGAGACGCCAGTTCGCCTCCAAGAGTTCGGAAGGAAAGAAATACTGCGGCGTTTGTTTTTGCAAATCGGAAGGCCTCCCAAGTGAAAAAATCTCGCGATTCAATTATTATTATTTGTCATGAAATATAGAAGCATGTGCATTCTCTCCTTTCCGACATTGCTTAAATAGAATCTAGAGATTGATTTTCAATCTCGAAATTAGAGGAATCAGCGGAAGGAAATAAAATGAATGGAAGTGTAATTTCAATTTGAGTTGGGGAACTCTTGCCGGCGAAAAGAAAGTAGACACTGAGGTCGAAGCTCATCCACGCCCCCATCCGAGCGGCATGCGCTTGGACGGGATGAATGCTCTAGTTACTGGAGCAGGGCGCGGTTTTGGTGAGCTAATCGCAAAGGCGCTAGCGGTAGAAGGTGCGAATGTGGTTGTAGCGTATAACACTTCGAAAGACGGAGCGGAGAAGTTAAGCTCTGAAATCAAGCAGATGGGGCGGAAATCGATAACGGCCAAAGTTGACATTACAAAGTGGTCCGAAGTCAAGTCGATGACTGAAATGGTTTGGAATGAATTTGGTCCGCTTGATCTTTTGGTGAATAACTCAGGCGATGTCTCGAACAAACAAATGTCCTGGAGGCAGATAACCGAAGAAGCAATCGATCAGACGCTTGCGGTCGACATCAAGGGAACTCTATTCATGCTGCACGAAGTGGGTTCGCGAATGCTCGAAAGGAAACAGGGAGCGATCGTCAATGTCGCTTCAAATGTTATAGTCACAGGAAGCCCTCGCGCCCCGCAATACGCCGCTTCAAAGTATGGCGTGATCGGTCTGACGAAGTCTTATGCTCAAGCGTTTGCCCCTTGGGTTCGTGTCAACGCGGCGTGTCCAGGCTACATGGACACCGAGGCCACGACAACGCGGCCTGACTGGACTCCCGAGAGAAGAAAGTTTGTCGTCGATCGTACCGCGCTGAAACGGATTGGAAAACCGGAGGACATTGTCCCGGTAGTTTTGTTTCTAGCCTCGGATGATTCGATCCATATGACCGGTAATATTGTAATTTGCGATGGCGGCTTTTCCATGCCTGGTGCGTGATGAAAGATTTTTCTCGCGAGAAAAACGTACCCAATTTCATCGACCTTACCAGCAGGTAGATAACCTAGTTTGTTCCCCTTGGTTTTCAACTAATGAACATGACAGAGCACGACGAAGGCGAACGGGCGGTCAATTCCAAAGCCCGAATCGGAGAGTTTCAAACCGATACTCAAATGGAAATTATTGTCGAACCTTGGAAGAAACTTGTCATTCACGAGCTTCTAGAGTATAGATTTGAAGATCTTGCGAAACTTGTTGCAACCCAGTCGGTACAGCAGGGAGGTACTGCAATCCCGACGATTAGCTGGGCAGAAGGAGTCGCATTCCTGATCAGTCCATTCCCTGATGAGAGCGAGGTCATTATCGAGGAAAAGCTGAAGGGAATCATACACTACAACACAGTACTTTTTGCGTTAAAGCCGGGTTTTGAAGCGGAGATTTTCATGAGAGGATCGCAGATCAGAATAAATCTCATTGACGTTGGCACAAACGAGATTTTCCGTCTGTTAGCTGGAACTTTGAAAGATCACGCGAAAATTCCTGCAAATCAAACCAACCCCTCAACCAAAGTACCGCAGCTCTCAGCCGGATTGCAGTAGCAGCGGCCTGATTATAAACGGGGCAGATGCAGATCCCGAACAGGATCTGCTCTGAAAAACACCCTGGTCGCCAAGGTATTACTTGAACTCGCGGATTACTCCGAAGTAGAAGACGATCAACCCTACCGGGCGCGAGCCTACCGAAAAGCTGCTCAAACGATAGAAGCGACGCCAGAGCCGATCGAGGATCTATGGAACGAGAAAAGACTGCAAGATCTTCCAGGCGTGGGAGAAAACATCGAAAGGAAGATCGACGAGATCCTTAGAACCGGAAAATTAGCAACATTAGAGAAACTAAAGACAAAAATTCCGGTGGATGTACCCTCGCTGACAAAAATCGAGGGCATTGGACCGAAGACAGTGAAGCTCCTGTACTCTCAGCTCAAAGTGAAGAATATAGACGATCTCGAAGCTGCGATCAAAGCAGGAAAGTTACGGGAGTTTAAGGGGTTAGGGGTAAAATCTGACGAGACTCTCCTTGAACGAATTAGTACAGCAAAGCTGCAATCAAACAGAATACTCCTTTCGCAGGCGATCTCACTTGCCGAGCGAATTGAAAAAACGCTTCGAGAGATTCCAGAAGTCTCGAGGTACCAGTTTGCCGGGTCGTTCCGCCGGATGAAAGAAACGGTGGGCGATTTTGACATCATACTGGAAACGGACGAACCTCAAGGAGCTATCCAGTTTTTCACGAAGAATGAGGACGATATCAAGGAAGTTCTTTCAGCCGGAGATACGAAGGTCTCCGTAAAACTTCAGAACAATAATTTTCAGGTAGACGTCAGAGTCATCCCGAAAAAGTCCTGGGGTGCGGCTCTGCTCTACTTCACGGGCTCAAAGAGCCACAACATCGAATTGCGCACGATTGCTATCAAGAAGGGATTGCGTTTGAACGAGTACGGTCTGTTCAAGGCTTCAGACGAATCAGTTCAGGTAGCCGGGAAGACAGAAGAGGAGATCTACGCGGCCCTTGGCATGGATTACATCGAACCCGAACTCCGAGAAAACAGGGGGGAAATAGAGGCAGCCACGATGCACAATCTGCCCAAGCTCATAACTTTGAACGAGATCAGGGGAGATCTCCAGATGCACACCACTTACAGCGATGGTCTGGAGTCAATAAAATCGATGACTGAAAAAGCGCAAAGTCTAGGCTACGAGTATATGGCAGTCACCGATCATATCGGCTCGTTGAAGGTCGCAAATGCAATGGACGAGACCCGAATCAAAGAACAAAGGAAAGAAATCGACAGTCTTAACGATTCTCTTGAAAAATCAGGATCTACTTTTCACATATTTCAGGGAGCAGAAGTAAACATCAAGGCCGATGGAAAACTCGACATGCCGGATTCTGTCCTGAAAGATGTTGAAATTGTGCTCGCGTCGATTCACAGTGGATTTTCAGATAGTAGCGAAAAGATAACACATCGTATCCAAGGGGCTATGGAGAACGAAAATGTCGACATTATCGCACACCCCACGGGTAGAAAAATATTCGAGCGGACCGGTTACACTTTTGATCTTAGAAAGATAATCGACACCGCCAGAAGTACCGGCACTATTCTGGAAATCGATGGCCACGCCAATAGATTAGATCTCAATGACGAGAACGCGAGGGAAGTCCTGAAGGGCGGGGTTAAGCTCTCAGTTGATACCGATTCTCACGAGCCGGCAGAGATGGAATACATGAGGCTTGGAGTCGCTCAGGCGAGACGCGCTTGGGCAACGAAGGATGACGTTATCAATACGATGTCTCGTGTCGAGCTTGAAAAATTCCTGCAGATCGATTAGCGCGCCATTCTTGTCTTTCGAAGTTCCTGCATCATGCAGTGATCATATACAACTTTGATTCCCG
>Ga0207060_10158_pt1 | contig 25625 bp, 25 predicted proteins | sample Alteio_BWMinCont_30_FD_153270 | JGI IMG/M metagenome (GOLD analysis project Ga0207060, IMG submission 153270) | Enriched cells from forest soil in Barre Woods Harvard Forest LTER site, Petersham, Massachusetts, United States -... | ecosystem: Environmental > Terrestrial > Soil > Temperate forest >...
GACACTCTGTTTCAAATACGGACACCGACCGCATGCAGCCCAAAAGGGCTTGGAGAGTCCGCAACACGAGGGTGCGCTTATTTTGCCTCGTCGATCCAGTACGCACTGCGAGCTTTGAGCTCGAAGTGGGGATTGTCTTTGAGTTCTACGTGGAGAGCGTGCATGCCCGGGGTAGGCGGTTGCGGGTGGAAGCTGAGCAGGTAGAAATTTGGAACGTCGTTGATGACCCTGATGAGGCCGCGCTCTAGGTCTTTGGCGTTGTGGAAGTGGACGAATTCGCCGCCGGTGAGCTGCGCGATGGATTCGGCGGTGTTGGTGCGGAGCCCATTGCGGGCGGCGACAAAGGCCATGGTTGCAAGGCGGAGCGGCGGCGCTAGCATGCTGATGCAGTCGAGCACCTGCTTGCTGTAGTGCTCCTGATATTCGGCGTCGGCTCCGTCGCGGCTGAAGCAGCCATGGTCTGGGCCCGGTTGGTCGGGGCGGTTAAATTTTGACGCTTCATGGCGGACCGCCGCGTGCGTGCTGGAGAAGGCGAAGCTGTACATGGTGGTGTTGGTGTCGCTGATAAGCCTTAAGGCTTCGCTCAGGGAAGTGTTGCTGTCCTGGTCAATGGTTTCGCTGAAGAGAAGAATGGCGTGGCGGTAGTTTGCGGGCTGTTGCCGCAGCTGCGCGACGGCGAAGGCAACTCCATCGAGAATAGCAGCGCCGTTGTCTCCTGACTCGAGGTGGTTGAGCTGTTTTGTGGCTAACTCTGTGCTGGGAGTGAAGGGCTGCAGGAGGTGCGGCGTGCTGTCAAAGCTGACGACGGCGACGCGGTGATCGACATTGCCGAGGATGCCGTCGAGGATTGGGCCGAGGCCGTAATAGTCGGCGAGATGCTGTGCGCCGGCTCCTCCTGTTTGGACAACGATGGCGAGGGCGAGCGGTTGGGAACCGGCGTCATCGTCAAGCGTGATCGGCTGGGGAATGCCGTTGTCGGTGACGAGGAAGTTGTCGGCGGTGAGGGTGAAGACGTTCTTGCCGGATTTGGTTTTGACCTGCACGGGCACCTGCACGAGCGTGGATCGCACGGTGAGGGTGGCGGGCGAATCCTCAGCCTGTTGGGCGATGGCAAGCACTGGATAAAGGATCAGTGACAGAGCGAGGATGATGGGCCGCATTTGCATTCGATTGTAGGCGCTGAGTTTATTGACTGGGCCACGTTTTACCGCTGGACCAGGTCTTATCGCCTGAAGTACAGACGGTTTCGAGGGTGCAATCGGCACATTTTGGCTTGCGAGCGATGCAGACCTGGCGGCCGTGGTGGATGATTTCGTGCGAGTAGGCGATCCAGTGGTCTTTGGGGATGATCTTGATCAGGTCCTGCTCGACTTGCTTCGGCTCGGTGGCCTGTGTGAGGTGCAGGCGGCGGGAGATGCGCAGGACATGCGTGTCGACGACGATGCCTTCGGCCAGACCGTAGGCCACGCCTAAAACCACGTTGGCGGTTTTGCGGGCGGCGCCGGGGACGGTGGTCAGCTCAGCCAGCGTGCGCGGGACTTTGCCACCGAATTCGTTGGTAATCTTTTTGGCTGCTCCCAGGATCGATTTCGCCTTGTTGCGGTAGAAGCCTGTTGAGCGGATCAGCTCTTCGAGGGCCGGCTGTGAGGCTTCGGACATGGCTTTTGGGGTGGGGAACTGGCGGAAGAGCTCGGGCGTGACCATGTTCACGCGCACATCGGTGCATTGCGCGGAGAGGATGGTGGCTACGAGCAGCTCCCATGCGTTGCGATGGTGCAGGGCGCACTCGGCGTTCGGGTAGGTGGCTGCCAGTCGCTTCAGGATCTCAGCTACGCGCTCGGGGGCCAGATCGCGCTTGGGATTGAATTTGTCTTTGTGCTTCGGCGTGGATTTTGTGGTTGGCTTCGCGATGACTGCGTTCAGGCCGGATGGCTTTGTGGCTTTCTTGGGGGCAGCTTTCTTGGCTGGCATAGGGATGTTTTACCGCAAAGGACACCAAGGACGCTAAGGTGCGGGGAGGAAATTCGGGCGATGTCCTTCTTGATGCGACTCTTTTCGGACGGAGCGGTTTCTAGTCTGGCTCGTTATAGATGCCGATTTCTGCAATGTGAGGTGTGTCTTCGCTGCACTCGAATGCAAGGCGAACCTTGCGGGCTACGATCTGTGGGATGCGATGGATGGTGGTCGGTGCAGGGATGCCGCCTTCAACCAGAGTGCCCCAGTTCGCGCCGTCCCAGCGCTGGAAGCGATAGCTCCTGATGCGGCTTTGCTGATAGTTTTCCGAGCTGCCGACCGGCTCGACGAGAGACACGACATCGAAGCGCTGTTCCCTGGTCAGATCCACTTCCACCCAGCCTGAAGTCTGGCCTTCATCGGGATACCAGCTGGAGGCGAAGTTGCCGTCATTGGCTTCGTCGGGGCCGACGGTGTCGGGGTAAGAGCTGGCATGGCTCGGCTTGCCGGTTGCCAGATTCTGCGTGGTGATGACTACGTGTTCGCTGAGCTTGTCGGACGGGTCGGGGTTCGTCCATGCTTTGCCAATTTCTTCGAGACGGCTGACGACGTTGGGGGCGAGGCGACCTTCACGCGTGGGCGGCGCGTTCAGGATGAGGTTGCAGTGGCGCCGATTGAGTGGCACGAGCCATTCGTTTACGACGGTGGCGGTGGGCTTGAGCGGGCCGTTGATGTCGCTCTGCTTCCAGAACCAGGCTGGTGTGATGGTGACGCAGGAGAGGGCGGGCACGTCGCTTTGTTGCGGGACTTTCTGCCCGGCGTTCTGCTCGAAGGCTTTTATGTCGGAGTAATAGAGGCCGCCAGTGGGGTACTGGCTGGCGTTGAGGTCGCAGAGAAGGCAGTTGGGCTGGAGGCTCTTGATGTGCTCGTAGATTTCGCGGTAGGGGACTTCGGTGTAGGTAATGCGGCTCCAGGGTGCGTCCCAGCCATCGGTGATGAGGATGTCGACCTCGCCGTAGTTGGTGAAGAGCTCGGTGAGCTGGTCTTTTATGAGCTGCACTTTTTGAGGTGTGACGTTGAAGTGGCGAATGTCATCGCGCAGCGAAAGGATCGAATAATAGAGGCCGACACGCAGGCCGGCTTTGCGGAAGGAATCGACGTAGGCGCGGACGACGTCGGTCTGATGCGATGTCTGGCGGACGCTCGCGGCGTTGGTCTTTGTCGGCCAGATGCAGAAGCCGTCGTGGTGGCGCGTGGTGAGGCAGCCCCAGGTCATTTTGGCTGAGCGAGCGGCGGCGGCCCACTGGTCGGTGTCGAGGGCTGTGGGATGGAAGAGCTCGGGCGACGAGGTGGGATCGCCCCATTCGCGGTCCTGGAATGTCGCCATATTGAAGTGCAGGAACATGCCGAATTTGAGATCGACAAATTGCTGCTGAAGGTCGAGCAGGGCTTTTCCGCGGCGGATGGTACGGGGTGTCTGGGTTTGTTCGGCGCTGGCGATGTGGCTGGCGGGAAGCATGGCTAAGGCTGTGGTTTCAGCGGCCAGGCGGAAGAAGTCTCTTCTTGTCGTCATATTGAATGCGCTACTTGCCTTCCTGAAAAGAGGAAGATATCAATTCCAATTACATATTGGCGAATTTGTTTTTATTTATAAATAGTTATTTTTATCTGGAAATTATGCCTTCAGTGATAAGGCTTAATTTGTAAAGTCCTTAACTTATCACTGGCATCATGCATGATCCGCAGAGCTTCGCATGCGGTGTTCGCAAAGGCTTGCCACAGTTCGTACAAGGCGGTCCATAGAGTGACAATCGATGATGCCAGATTGCGTTAGGGTTTTCTTCGCGGAAGCCTGTTATACGTTCGAATTCATCAAGGGCATCACTGAATTGCTCCCTCAATGAACTGGAGGCTTGCAACCGTCGTTTTGAGGCGACAGTTTGGTATTCGGCCTCATCAAGCATCGGCATGTTTTTTCGGCAACGCCAGCACCACAGCCATTCCAAGAAGTCCTATATGTGCGCTGACCCTTATGTTTTCCCACCCTGACTTCGACAGGATGGGGCACCTTTTCGTGCTGACCAATGCGAAAAGCAGATCCTTCGACTGGGCTTCACTTCGTTCCGCTTCGCTCAGGATGACAAATCTTAAGTGATTAGGCTCAACCCAACCGATCCAGCATCTCTTCCGGGGTCATGCGGATGCAGGTGAAGATAGGTGTGTCTTTGAGCGTATAAGCGCTGGCTTCGGTTTCGCGGAGTTGCTGGACTAAATCGAGGAAGTCTTCGGGGAAGTTGGATTCAAAGGCTACTACGAATTCCTGGTCGTCGATGCCGAAAGAGTACGTCGTGTTGAGCTTGACGCGTGGATACATGTGGCCGACGCGGATGTGCTCGTTCATGAGGCGCTGGCGCTCTTCCATGGGCAGCAGGTACCAGGCGCGGGTCTTCCAGAACGGGTAGATGAAGATGTACTTCTGGCCGCCGGGGCGCAGGAAGCCGCGCGAGTCAGCCTGGCCCTCGTGCTCGTGTCCGATGAGGTATTGTGAGCGCTTGGTCATCGACAGGAAGCTATGCGGCGTGGTGAGGTAGCTGCCGAGCGGGGTAGCCATCAGCTCGGACATCATCTGGTTGAGGTCGTCGACCGAGTAGCAGATGCGCCAGAGGACCATATCCACGTCGCCGCGCAGGCCCACGGTGGAGTAGCTGAGGTTGAGCATCTCGCCGGGCTTGTTCCAACGCTTGATGACCTCGGCGAACTGGCGCTTGTGCTCGGCGCGCTCGGCAGCGGGAAGACGGCGCCACTCGGGCAGAACCTTGAAGAAGTTGAAGCCGATCATCTGGCGCTGGACCTTCTTCTCTTCAGACTTTGCCGGGGCAGGGGCGGCGTGGGTGTGTCCTGCGGTTTCGGCGGCGGGAACGGTAAGCGTGTCAGCCATGATCTACTCCTGATCTCTTTCTTAATGCTAGCAGGGACTGGCGCTGCGGGGACTGGCTCGCGTAACGCAAATATTTTTCTGCGCGCTGTTAACCGTTTTGCTTCCGTTGCGTTTTACCGGGTGAACGCAGCAAATGCGCGATAGGAGATTACTTATGGAAGACGTTCTGGTACCGGGCAGCTTATTTTTCATGATTGGATGGATTGTCTGGGTCCTTTTTTCCTCGATCCGCCGCTACAAGATCGCGAAGTTTCAGGCCGACGTGCAGTCGCGGCTGCTGCAAAGGCTGGATTCGAGCCAAAGCCTTCTTGCTTATGTTGAGACGCCCGCCGGTAAGCAATTTGTCGAAGGGCTGAGCACGGAACGGGTTACGCCTTACGAACGTATCCTTAGCAGCACGCAGGCGGCGATCATCATCACCGCGTTTGGCGTGGCGTTGCTGGTACTGCGGTCGAAGCTTCCTTTTTCCGATGAGGCCTTCACCATCTTCGGAACGCTGGCGATTGCGCTGGGCGTGGGTTTTGGGGCGGCGGCCGCGGCGTCGTATTTCCTCTCGCGGTCCTTTGGCTTGTTTGATCGCGCGCCGCGTGTGTAGCGAGTAGAAGTCTTCACGGATGACATTAGCGGAATCCATTACGAACTATGCCGCGAGCACGAGCCGGGAGACGTCGGCGCCGGACGAAGCTGCGTTTCAATTGATCTACAACCCTACGGCTCGCCCGCTCTGGGCGTATCTGCTGCGTGTTTCCGGTCGACACGATGTTGCCGATGATCTGTTGCAGGAGACCTATTGCCGGTTTCTTGGGCGGAAGGCGGGAGATCTCGCGATGGATGAGGCTGAGACGCGCAGCTATCTGTTTCGCATTGCCACGAACCTGCTCCGGGACCGCTGGCGGCGCGGCGAGAGTGCTTTCGACGGCGATGCGCAAGAAGAGCCGGTTGTGGAGCATGATCCGGCTGCGAAGATGGATGTTCGGCGCGTGATGCAGGCGCTGAAGCCCCGTGCGCGCCAGCTTCTGTGGCTGGCTTACGTTGAGGGCATGAGCCATGCCGAAATTGCCGAAGCTACGGGACTGAGCGTGCTGAGTATCCGGTTGCTGCTCTTTCGCGCGCGTCGGCATGCAGCCGGGCTGCTGCGGCCCGCTACCATGGAAGCGAGATGAATGCGATGCGATGCAGATACGAAAGTGAGATGATTCGGGCGCTGCGAGCTGGCGCACTCTCTGAGAGTTTGATCGAGCACCAGAAGGGTTGTGCGGATTGCCGCGATGCCGTGGTAGTAGCGCAGGCATTGCAGCGGGATGCTGGCGATCTGGCTGTGCGGCATACTCCGCTACCGTCTGCCCAGGTATGGGCGGCGGCTGAGCGATACCGACGAATGGCGGCGCTGGAGCGGGCTGCGCGTTTCGTATTTGCGCTAAAAATTGCGGGCCTGATTTATACTGCGGTGCTTGTCTTATGGGGAATGCGTGCGCTGGCTGCGCACGGATTGGTCCTGCCCGGGCTGAATGCGGGATCGCTGAACGCAACAATTACTGGAGCGGGACTGGCTGTTCTCTTTGTGGGCGGCGGGCTGTGGTATGCGCTGCGTCGGGACGAACGGGTGGCTGGCTGATTTCTACTCAGCCATGTTTCGCACCAATCGGATTGCGTCTTCAGGGCAGGAGACAACGCAGAGATTGCACGCGTGACAGGCTTCAGCGCGGACGGTGAGGGCCTGCCATTTTCCGATGAGCTTGTAGGCTTTGCGCGGCGCGACGGGAAGCATGGCGAGGTCTAATGCAGTGACGCGCTGCATGGCGAAGACATCGAAGGGGCAGACGGCGACGCAGTCCTGCTTGCCGTCGCAGCGGTTGCGGTCGATGACGGGGAGCATTGAGCGTGCTTCCGGCTGGCATTGGCTTGGGAGTCGCGCCATAAGGATTGAGATGCAGGCAGGTATACTCAACGAGAATGACCGAAAAGATACTGGCCGTTCTCGCCTCCTTCATAATTGCCACCATTTCCGCTACCGGATATGCCGGCGTCGCCCTTTTGATGGCAATTGAGTCGGCGTGCATTCCGCTGCCGTCGGAGATCATCATGCCGTTTTCCGGCTACCTGGTGCACACGGGGCAACTGAAGCTGTTCTGGGTGGCTACTGCTGGCGCGATTGGCTGCAATCTGGGATCGGTGGTGGCCTATTGGGTAGGAGCCTTGGGCGGCCGGCCATTCATTACGAAATATGGCCGGTTTGTGCTGCTGAACCAGCATGATCTGGATCGGGCGGAGCACTTTTTTCGACGCTTTGGCGGGATTACAGTCTTTATCGGGCGATTGTTGCCGGTGGTGCGGACGTTTATTGCGCTTCCAGCAGGCATTGCGAGGATGCCGCAGTTGCGGTTTCACGTTTATACCTTTGTTGGATCATGGCCGTGGTGCTACGTGCTGGCCTATGTCGGGATGAAGCTGGGGCAGGCATGGGAGAGCGATCCACGCTTCAAGGCGGCGTTCCATCGTTTCCACCTGGCGGTGGAAATTGTGCTTGTGATCGGGATTGTCTGGTTTGTTTGGACGCACTGGAAGAATCGCGTGCGACCCGAAGCAGCGTAATCTACTTAAAGTGGAACGAGTTCCTGTCGGTTCCACAATCTTTCCATTCGCACCATACAAATTGCCATTTGAGCCCGGAGCATTTGCCAAAGCATGCTTCGAGGGCAGAGACTACATAGTTTGATACAGCCAATAATTTTCATCAGATAGAAGGACGGTTGAAGCAAGGAATGTCTACGCCTAATGACAGCGGCATGAAGGCCGCTGCGGAATCACCCGCTGCTGGATCGAAGATTCAGCCAGCTATGGGGAAACTTGGAGTGATGACAGTCGGCATGGGGTCGGTGGCCACGACGCTGATTGCCGGGGTCGAAGCGGTCCGCAAAGGGCTTGCGAAGCCGATCGGGTCGTTGACGCAGATGGGGACGATTCGGCTGGGAAAGCGCACGGATGGGCGCTCGCCGCTGATCAAGGATTTTGCTCCTATCGCAGATTTGAATGACGTGGTGTTTACCGGGTGGGACATTTTTCCGGAGAACATGTACGAAGCGGCAGAGCATGCGCAGGTGCTGGACCGCGACCACCTGAAGAGCATCAAGCCCTTTCTTGAAGCGATCAAGCCAATGCCGGCGGTCTTCGAGCAGCATTATGTGAAGCGGTTGAATGGGACGCACGTGAAGCAGGGTAAGAACAAGTTCGACCTGGCGCAGCAGCTGCGGTCGGATATTCAGACGTTCAAGACGCAGGTGGATCGCGTTGTTGTGATCTGGGCTGGGTCTACAGAGATTTTCTTAGAGCCTTCGGCGGTGCATCAGTCGATTGAGGCGTTTGAGAAGGGGCTCGTTGATAACGATCCGAATATTGCTCCTTCCCAGATTTATGCGTATGCAGCGCTGAAGGAAGGTGTTCCGTTTGCCAATGGCGCGCCCAACCTCACTGTAGACCTGCCTTGCATGCAGCAGCTCTCGAAGCTGACGGGCGCTCCAATTTGCGGCAAGGATTTCAAGACCGGACAGACGTTCATCAAGACGGTGCTCGCCCCGGCCTTCAAGGCGCGCATGCTAGGGATTTCTGGCTGGTATTCGACCAATATTCTCGGCAATCGCGATGGCGAGGTTTTGGACGATCCGGAGTCATTCAAGACGAAGGAAGAGTCGAAGCTGGGCGTACTGGACTTCATTCTGCAGCCGGAGCTTTATCCTGATCTATATAAGGACATTTACCACAAGGTTCGCATTAACTATTACCCGCCGCGCGGTGATAACAAAGAGGGCTGGGATAACATCGATATCTTCGGATGGCTGGGCTACCCGATGCAGATCAAGGTCGATTTCCTTTGCCGCGACTCGATTCTGGCGGCTCCGATTGCGCTGGATTTGGTGCTCTTCTTAGACCTGGCGCAGAGGACTCCGGAGTTGAAGCACCTGGGGATTCAGGAGTGGCTGAGCTTCTACTTCAAGTCGCCGATGACTGCGGAAGGGCTGTATCCGGAGCACGATCTGTTTATTCAGTCGATGAAGCTGAAGAATACGCTGCGGCACATTATGGGTGAGGATCTGATTACGCACCTTGGGTTGGAGTATTACGACTGAAATGTATTTTGGTTTAAGCAACTGCGAACTCAAAGGAGTTCGCAGTTTGTTTTGAAACCGCAAAATAATCATGGTCTCAATCGTAGAGAGAACATACATCAGCGCTCCAAAAGAGCGGTGCTTTTGCTTGTCGCTAAGTATTGATCTTCATCAGAATAGTACGGAACAAAATAGTACGGAACAAACAAGAGAACGTGCTGTCGCTGGCGTTACGAGTGGCCTGATTGGCCCGGGCCAACGCGTTACATGGCGGGGCAGACATTTCGGTGTCATGCTACGGCATACGAGTGAAATTACGGCTCATGAAGCACCTACATTCTTCGAGGATGTAATGGTTTCGGGTGTATTTCGCAGTTTCCGGCACCGGCACCTTTTCAAACCTGAAGATAACGGCACGACGATGGAAGACTGTCTGGAATTTGCTGCGCCGGTCCCGGTGCTGGGGCGAATTGTCGAAGTTGTTGTGTTGAAAGAATATCTGCGACGCTTTCTGCGCGAACGGAATGCTTTCATCAAGCAAGTGGCTGAATCCGAGGAATGGCAAAAGTACTTGCCGCACTGACCGGCACCAATTTCGGCACTGCTTTTCCTCATTTCATTCGAGTTTTGCGCTTTTGCTTCGCCTGAAGCGGTGAGCCTTGCGGAACTAAAATAAGCCTATCCCCATGGCTGAATTTACCCATCTGCATCTGCATACCGATTACTCGCTCCTGGACGGGGCCTGCGACGTGGACAAGCTGGTAAACCGTGTGGCTGACATTGGCCAGAGCGCGGTTGCTATTACCGACCACGGCAATATTTACGGGGCGGTGCATTTTTTTGACGCGGCGAAGAAGCGTGGCGTGAAGCCGATCCTGGGCTGCGAGCTCTATATCTGCAAGAAGGACGATCACCGCGCCGATCCGCAGGGCGATGACTACAATCACCTGCTGGTGTTGGCCGAGAGCGAGGAGGGCTACCGCAATCTGGTGCGGATTACATCGGAGGCTTCGCTTTATGGCTTTTATCGCAAGCCGCGTGTGAGCAAGAAGTATCTGGCGGAGCATTCTGAAGGGTTGATTGGGTTCTCTGGCTGCCTGGCTGGTGAGCTTTGCGAAAACCTGATGGCGGGGAAGTACGAGGCGGCGCGAACGACGGCGGGGCAGTATCAGGAGATTTTTGGCAAAGGGAATTTCTTTCTTGAGATTCAGGACCAGGGGCTGGAGCTGGAGAAGAAGATCCATGCCGATCTTTTCCGGTTGGAAAAAGAATTAGACATTCCGCTGATTGCGACAAATGACAGCCACTATCTTTGCGAAGACGATTCCCATGCGCACGAGGTTCTGCTGTGCGTCCAGACGGCGTCGTCGATTCACGACCCGAAGCGCTTCAAGTTTGATTCCGACCAGTTTTATGTGAAGACCGCGGCGGAGATGGACAAGCTCTTCTCGCATGCTCCCGAAGTGGTGAGCCGCACGATGCAGTTTGCTGAGCGGTGCAATCTGAAGCTCAACAAGGTCGATAATCCGTTTCCGGAGTTTGCGGTGCCTGCCGGGCACACCATCGACAGTTATTTTGAGCAGATTTGCCGCGAAGGCTTCAGGAAGCGGCTGGATACTTCGGTCCGGCACTTGCAGGATCGCGGGCTGCTGCGGCAGCCGATTTCGGAATACGATGCGCGGCTGGAGCGGGAGATTTCGATCATCAAACAGATGAAATTTCCCGGCTACTTCCTTATCGTGTGGGACTTCATTCGGTATGCGCGCGAGCATGGTATTCCGGTTGGACCGGGGCGTGGCTCGGCGGCGGGTTCGCTGGTCAGCTATGTGATGGAGATTACGGACATCGATCCGCTGCAGAACGCGCTGCTCTTCGAGCGATTCCTGAACCCGGAGCGGATCTCGATGCCGGATATTGATATCGACTTCGATATGAACCGGCGCGGCGAAGTCATCGAGTACGTCACACGTAAGTACGGGCGCGAGCAGGTTGCGCAGATCATCACCTTCAACACGATGGCGGCGAAGGCGGCGATCAAGGACGTAGGCCGCGCTCTCGATATGCCCTACGGCGATGTGGACCGCATTGCCAAGCTGGTGCCGACGACAATCGGCGTAACGATTGAAGACGCGCTCAAGGATTCGCCGGGATTGCAAGAGGCGTACGACTCGAATACCCAGGTGCGCGAGCTGATCGATACGGCGAAGAAGCTGGAGGGGTTGGTGCGCGGTGCTGGCGTGCACGCTGCGGGAGTGGTGATTGCGCCGCGTCCGCTGACCGATCTGGTTCCGTTGTCGCGCAGCAAGAACGACGAAATTGTGACCGCCTATGACATGAAGGCGGTGGAGAAGATGGGTCTGCTCAAGATGGATTTTCTTGGGCTGACGACGCTGACGGTCATCGACGATTGCCTGAAGCTAATCAAGCGCAATCGGGATGAAGTGGTGGATATGGCGACGATTCCGCTGGACGACCAGACGACGTATGAGAAGGTTTTTCATCGTGCGCTGACTTCGGGCGTCTTCCAGTTCGAATCGGGCGGCATGCGCGACGTGCTGCGGCGGTACAAGCCGGACACTGTCGAAGACCTGACTGCTTTGAATGCGCTCTATCGTCCGGGGCCGATTCAGGGTGGCATGATCGATGACTTTATCGAGCGCAAGCATGGGCGCAGGAAAGTTGAATATGAGCTGCCGCCGCTGGAAACGATTCTCAAAGAGACGCTGGGCGTTATCGTTTACCAGGAACAGGTGATGCAGATTGCCAACGTGCTTGCGGGCTATTCGCTGGGTGAAGCTGACTTGCTGCGGCGCGCGATGGGCAAGAAGGATCCTGCGGAGATGGCAAAACAGCGCGACCGATTTGTGTCGGGCGCGACGGAGAAGAAATTTCCCAAAGACAAGATCACGAAGATCTTCGACCTGATGGAGCAGTTCGCTGGGTACGGCTTCAACAAGTCGCACTCGGCGGCGTATGCGTTGCTGGCGTATCACACGGCTTATCTGAAGACGCATTTTCCGGTTGAGTTCATGGCGGCGCTGCTGACCTCGGAAATTTCGAAGCCGGAAAACGTAGTCAAGTACATCAAGGAATGCCGCGAGATGGAGATTCCGGTCGAGCCGCCGGATGTGCTCTTCAGCGATGCCGACTTTACGCCGCATGGCAAGGCGATTCGCTTTGGGCTGACGGCGATCAAGAACGTTGGGCGCAATGCGATTGATTCGATTCTGGCGGCGCGCAATGAACTGGCAGAGAAGAAAAAGGCTTTCGCCTCATTCTGGGAATTCTGCGAGAAGGTCGATCTGCGGCTGATGAACAAACGCGTGGTGGAATCGCTGATCAAGGCTGGAGCGCTCGATTCGTTTGGGCGGCGTGCCGCCCTGATGATCTCAGTCGATAAGGCGATGGAGCGCGCGCAGAAGACGCAGCGCGATCTTGAGGCGGGGCAGCATGGGCTGTTCGGGATTTTCGACGATCATCCGGCGACGGCGGCTAAAGCTGATGAGTTGCCGAATATTGCTGACTGGGATGAGTACCAGCGCTTGCAGGGTGAGAAGGAGGTGCTTGGTTTTTTTGTGTCGGGACATCCGCTGGACAAGTACGCGGAGAAGCTGCGCAATCTTCCCGGCGTGATTGACACGGCGACGGCGCTCGAAACCAAACCCGCGCCCAGCAACGGGCGACGCGGGCAAGCCATGGAACCGGACACAGCGATTGCAGGAGTGATTGTTGGGTTGAAGGTCGCGAAGTCGAAGCGCTCGGGTGAGCTTTACGCACAGGCTTCACTTGAAGATGCCTCCGGCAAGATCGATCTGATCTGTTTTCCGAAAGATTATGAGCGGTTGAAGGAGACGCTGAAGATCGAGGTGCCCGTCATCGTTCGCGGGCAGCTGCGTGCGGAGGAAGATGCAGCGCCGAAGCTGGCAGTGTCTTCGATTCAGGCGCTTGAGGATGTGAAGGTGCGGCTCCCGCAGAATATTCGAATTCGGGTGCCTTTAGAGCGTGCCAGCGAGGCTACTCTGGTTGAGTTACGGCAGATGATTGCAGCTTCGCCGGGGCCGGGAAAACTGATGCTCAATCTGGAGCAGCAGGGTGAGTTCTGCGTGATGATGGAGCCTGTAGGTGTTACGGTGGCAGCGGATCGGGCGTTTATGGATCGCGCTGAAGAGTTGCTGGGTCGCGGGATGATTCAGGCTCTGGATTAGCAAAGCTCCGTTCCATCTTGATCATGCAGCCAACATCTTTTCAACAAGTTGTTGGGCGTCTAGCGGGAAGTTCGTGATAGTGAAATGGGCAGAGAAAATTGAAGTCCGAGTCCTGCCCTCGGGCATATACTCGTGGCGGCGCCATGGGATTCTCCTAGGAAATACCGCTCATGAAGTTCCTTCCGTCGGCGGAGATTCGGCCCATGGGCTGAGGGCCTGCATGTTTGGGTGTCCAGCACCCATCCTAAGGAGAACCCGTGAAAATCACGGTTACTATTCTCAGCCTGGGAATCGGGATCGCGCTCTCTGCTTCTCTCGCTCAAGTTCGATCCACACCAACGAACCCTACGAAGCAAAATGTTGGTGCGACTCTCGTCTCTTCTGCTGCCAGTGGAACCGCCACCCCTTACACGCAGATAGACTTCAATTGGACGTATGTGGCAAATCTGCCTGCTTGCGCCGGCTCGCTGACGGCGTGTTATGACGGTTTCGTCCTGACAAACACAACGACAAACCAGACGATTGCAGATCCCAGTGCGATTGGCCCAGCAGCGCAAAGCTATAACTGGGTTCCCGCAGTAGGCGTGCCCTATGGAAATCTTACGTTTTCGCTGGCTGCGCACGGGTACGACGAAAACGGAAATGTTGTGCTCTCGACTCCGGATACAGTCGTGGTCGATGTTAAGGTCACTTCGCTGAACGGACCGACGGGGCTGACGGGCAAGCCACAATGATGAAGGGAACAATAGCTGCGCTGGCTGCTCTGATAAGTGTGACATGCGTGGGGTGCGGTACCAACTCCATGCAGCCTCAATCCTTGACCCAGCCTGGGCAGCCCAGCCCACCCCCGCCGCCGACTCCACTGGCGATCTCGTGGAATGACGCTAATCCACTCGTACCTTTATGCCCGGCCACTCAACCGATTAACTGCAAGAACGGCTACACCGTAATTGACCAAACCACAGGAGCGACTGTAGTCACACTCCCAATCACCACTTTGAGTTATCTAGCCCCTGATGCAAGCCATCAGTATGCAGTTGAAGCGACTGGTTACGACTGGCAGGGAAACAGTATCAGCTCTCCCGCAATACCAGTCCCGCTGACTCAATAAAGAAGACTTCAAAGAGGATCCGTTTGAGTTGGAGCAGCGGGGCAAGTTCTGCGTGTGATGGGGACTGTTGGCGTTGCGATGGACAGCGGAGCGGGCTGAGGACTTACTGTTACGCGGAATGATTCAGGCTGTGGATTAGCTAACCGCAGCACATTTAACGGCGTTTCAGCGGGGTGTCGAAGAGTGCCATTTCTTCTGGAGTCGGTTCCTGAAATAACTCTGCCCATTGCCTCAGATCACACATTTCAATTGTAGGGCTCTCCATACCTCGCTGCCGAATCCTTTCATAGAGGACGTCGAGCGGCGCAGTGAGGTGATGCAATTCCACTGCTGCGCCTAAAACTCTGGCTCCGAGCCGCAATGTGTCGCGTTCGGATTTTCCCCATGTGCCCCACTCAATAATCACGGCAAGACCTGATGCAAGAAGCGCCTGAGCGAGCTTCCACTGCAGTGCTTCGATTTTTGCGCGGCTGTCTTCTTCGTACAGGTCGAGTGAAAGCTCCGTCATCCATTCATCCGGCGAGAAACGGATCGCGTGAAACTCGTCTTCAAGTCGTTTCGCGTGGGTGGTTTTGCCGGAGCCCGGCAGACCGCACACGATGAATAATCTCGGGCCGACTCTCGAATTGCTCATATGACTCAGTGTATGAGCGATGGATAACGTCTTCACGGTTACCATATTTGTGTCCTCAGCATTCCACCCATACAATCAAACAGTAAGACTTGCAGCGTCTATGACTGAGCAGGCAGGCAGTGTTGAGCAGATTCAGGCGGTGGCTGAGGCCTCGCCTGCGGCGTGGGTGAAAACGGAGCTGGCAAGGCATCCGCAGCGACCGTATCCGATGGACTTTATCGAAAGCATATTCACCGACTTCAGCGAGATCCACGGCGACCGCGCCTTTGGCGACGATGCGGCGATGTCGTGTGGCATGGCGCGCTTCCATGGCGAAGAGGTCATGGTCATCGGCAACCTCAAGGGGCGCACGGTGAAGGAGCGCATCCAGCGCAAGTTTGGCTCGCCCGATCCGGAGGGCTACCGCAAGGCGTTGCGCGCGATGAAGATTGCCGAGAAGTGGGGGCGTCCGGTCTTTACCTTCATCGATCTGGCCGGCGCGAATCCGGGTATCGGCGCGGAAGAGCGCGGGCAGGCCGAGGCGATTGCGCGGAATCTCTTTGAGATGTCGCGGCTGCGCGTGCCGCTGATTGCGACGATCACCGGGGAAGGCGGCTCGGGCGGCGCGCTGGCGCTGGCTGTCGCCGATCGCGTGCTGATTCTGGAGAACGCCGTCTATTCGGTGATTTCGCCGGAGGGCTGCGCTTCCATTATGTGGCGCGATGCGAGCAAGCGCGCTCATGCGGCTGAAGCGCTGAAAATTACGGCGCAGGATGTGAAGGCGCTCGGCTGCGTCGATGACATCATTCCCGAACCTGAGGGCGGAGCGCAGACGAATCCGGAGCAGGCTGCGCAGCTTCTGGATGAAAAGCTGACCTGGCACTTCAATGAGATCAAGGCGCTCCCGTTGGACGAGATGCTCAGTCGCCGCTACGAGAAGTTCCGCAATATTGCGCAGTTCTATACGACATAAGGGCGGTCTTCGCAGATTTGTTATCCCAGCTGAGTGCTAACGGAGGTTCCAGATGAAGTCTGTGGGACGTCTCCGCTCGTTTAGCTGGTTTGTCATTGCGGCGATTTACTTCGTCTTTGCGCAGCAGATTTCTCTGCGTGTGGCCAACGGACTCAGCTCTGGGGACTGGTTTCTGTTGGTTGAAAGCCTCATCCTGCTCTTTCTGCTGCTGGTTGGCTATGCTGCGATGGGGTATGCGGGGCAGAGCCAGCGCGAACCGCTGAAGACGATGGGTCTTATCCGGCGCGAGGGCTGGAAGCGCGAATTTGCGCTGGGCGCGGCCTTGGGATGGGGCGGCATGGTGGCCTGCGTGCTGCCGATGGCGATTTTCGGCAGCCTGGTGATCCGGTTCTGGACGGACAGCCATCAGTTCTTTCTCTTCTTTGTGAATATGCTGACGCTGCTTGTGGCTGCGCTGGCAGAGGAAATCGCGTTTCGCGGGTATGCGTTTCAGCGGTTGATCGATTCTGTCGGGCCAACCCTGGCGACGCTCGGCATGTCGATGATGTTTGCGGCAATGCACTTGGTGAATACGAATGCGAGCGCTGCGAGCACGCTGGTTACGATTCTTGCCGGATGGCTGTTTTCGATTGCATACCTGCGGACGCGGGCGCTGTGGCTGCCGTGGGGGCTGCACTTTGCCTGGAACGCCAGTATGGGGATTCTGTTCGGGCTTCCGGTGAGCGGGTTGACGGTCTTCAATCCGGTGATCACTACGAATGCCGTGGGACCGGTCTGGCTGACCGGCGGCGGCTATGGGCCGGAGGGCAGCGCCGTAGCGGTCTTCGTGCTGCCTGGGCTCATGATTGTTCTGGTGAGAGCCACGCGCGATTACGCTCACAGATACGCACAGCCGGTGATTATTCCGGGTGGAATTCCGGTTGATCTGGACGCGATTGCCCGGCGGCAACATGAGGCGGCCATGGGTACTGCGACTGTGTCGAGTGAGCCACAGTTAGTCCAGATCCTGCCCGTGGCTGGCTCTACGAATGGTGCAGCGCCCCAAGTTTCAGAAACGAAAGTGGATGATGAAGCTCCGCGGCAGGAGCGGGAATAGTCTCACGCAAATTCGTTTCTCCCATTTCAAAACAATCTATGCACGGTTCAGCGTCCGGGGGCTTGCAAATGCCGCTGAATAGGCCCATGCTTATATTCCGAAAGACTTTGGGGGCCTCAGGATGCAGGGGTTCGCAACTCATGGCACGTTGAGTCGGCGCCTGTTGCGAGTAGCAGCAGGTAGCCTGCTGCTGCGAATTATGGCTGGCGCGGCTGCGCTGGTGTTGTTGCTGTCTGTCACGGCAACATCTCAGGTAATGACGGTTACGCCGGAAGGCGTGAACGGGCATTATCTTGAGTTTCACCCTACGAACATACCACTTCCGGCAACGCCGCTGAGCGAGCGCGGCAGGCAGGAGCTGATCCGCTTTCTGACTGCTGAGCAAGGCTTTGCGATGCGTCCTCTTCCGCTTGCCAGCAAGGGCTTGACCCTGCATGCAAACGGAGATATGTCGCCCTCCGGTTCCGATTATATGAATGAGCTCAACGAGAAGGGCACATCCGCCAAAGCGGGTGATCGCTGTGTGATCTCAGACATAAAGATCAAAGATGACAAGATCATTCTTCAGTTGAACGGCGGTCCCGATAAAAAGCACAAATGGCTGCGGCATATTTCCATTGGAACCGATCCGAACTATACAACTCCAGTGGTGCAGGACAGCGGGCAGGAGCCTGTCGGTTCGCGCATCACACTCGTCTTCCCACATGCTGTTCCTGAGATCTCTGGCAAGACAGTGGAAGCGCTGCTTGCTCCGCTGCTTGGCTTCGGCGTGAAATCTCCCGTCGTAGCGTATACGGATACACTGCCGCCGATACTGAAGCAGGCGATCCTTGACCATCATGTTCTGGTGGGTATGAGCACCCAGATGGTGATCTATGCGATGGGAGAGCCCCAGCAGAAGGTCCGCGAGCGCGAAGGACAGATGCCGTTTGAGGAGTGGATCTACGGCGAGTCTCCGCAGCCGATAGAGTTTGTGCGCATCAACGGCAACCGCGTTATCCGAGTGGAAGTAGCGGAGGTGGGCAAGCCTCCGGTGATTCGCGCAGAAAATGAGATGGGCGACTACTGGAGCACGAATACCGCCAGCAATACCAATGTACGTATGGTGAAGATGGGCGATCAGGATCCGACGGATGCAGCGAAGCAGAATGCGCCGAAGGCTCCGCCTAGTTTGCGGCTGCCCGGCGAGACGTTGCCTACGGATGACGACAAGAACCACCCGACGATGCAGCCGGTGCAGTTTCCAAAGGGTGCGGACTCGGGTTCGGGTTCAGAGCAGCCGAAGCAGCAAACGCCTCCTCCCGCTTCGTCGCCGCAGGGAACGCCGAGTGGAAGTACTCCTCCTCAACAATACGCTGCGACTTCCGTACAGGAGCGTTGATTTCGCTCGCGCTCTCAATCCGGTATCCCGTCTCTGAGCATGTATTCTGGTTACATGCTCGATTATGAAATCACTCCCGCACAACTGGCTTCGATCCTGGCTGAGCCGAAGCGCGAGCAGGTTGTACTACTGGACGTTCGTGAGCCCGCAGAACATGCCGTTGCGCGCATTGCCGGCAGCATCCTGATGCCGATGGGTGATGTACCGGGACGCGCCAATCAGGAGCTTGATCCGGACGCGCACATCGTCGCCATCTGCCATCATGGCGTGCGCTCCATGAACGTAGCCGTGTGGCTGCGAAATCAGGGCTTTGAGAAAACCCAGTCTTTGCGCGGAGGCATCGATGCCTGGTCGGCGCTGGTAGACCCTACGATAGCGCGGTACTAATGCCCAGAAGAGGACTGTATCTTTTCCTGCATTGGGTTCCGGCGATAATCGGCGTTGGAGTCATCCTTATCGAGTCGACCGGAACGATGTCTGCGGACAACACGAGCCGATGGCTGCTGCCATTGTGGATCAAGCTCTTTGGCCCGGTCACGCCCGATCGCTGGGCTGTGATCCATCATTGGATTCGCAAGACCGGGCACTTCGTGGGCTACGGACTTGTGAGCCTCGGGTTTTTTGAGGGCTGGCGAGCCACGTTTTCACGCAAGGGGAAGGGCCATGGCGTTCTGTTCGCGATGGTTGCGCCGCTGGCTCTGGTGTGCACGCTGGCGCTTGCTTCGTGGGATGAGTGGCACCAGTCGCTTCTGCCGGGACGCACGAGTTCCATCTTCGACGTAGGAATCGACCTTTCCGGTGCGATCGTGGCGCACCTGCTTCTGTTGCTGGTGCTCGTGATTGTGTGGCGCATGAGGGCATCACGTGCGCGGGCCGCTACTCGTCCGGTTTCGTCTCAGGTTTGATGCTGAGCTGAAGTTTCTCCACTCCGCGTAGTAATTCGACTGATATTATCACGCCGGCGCGTTCGGCCGTGAGAAGCCGATGCAAGGCGTCAATACCGGCCACAGGCTGATCGGCGATCGCAACGATGATGTCCCCTTCGCGCAAAGCGGCGCAGCTCGCCGGGCTTCCATCCTGCACTGACACGACGAGAATACCAGTGGATTCTTTCAGCTGATATTCATAGGCGAGACGGCGCGGGAGGGGCACGTTTTGTCCCGCGATGCCGATCCATGAGCGGCGAACGCGCCCGTGCTGCAGGAGCTGGGATGCAACGAACTTTGCTGTATCGATGCCGATAGCAAAGCACAGCCCCTGCGCCGAGACAATGGTGGCTGTATTGATGCCGATGACCTCGCCGCGAGAATTGACCAGCGGGCCGCCGGAGTTGCCCGGGTTCAGGGCGGCATCGGTCTGGACGACTTCTTCCATCATGCGTCCGGTTGTGGAGCGCATGCTTCTGCCTAATGCGCTGATGACGCCGGCGGTCACGGTGAACTGAAATCCAAATGGGTTGCCGACGGCGATTGCGAGTTGACCGACGCGGAGAGTGCGTGAATTGCCAAGCACGGCAGGCTGAAGTGTGGCTACGTCGGTGCGCAGGACGGCGGTGTCGGTGTCGGCGTCTTCGCCGATGAGCGTCGCGAGCGCCTGTTGGCCATCGTTGAACGTCAGCTGATAACTCGCGCCGCCGCGCACGACGTGGCTGTTGGTGAGGACAAGTCCGTCGGGCGTGAAGACAAAGCCTGACCCTGAACCTCCGCGGCGTGAGGAAGATTTGACGTCGATCTTGACGACGGATGAGCTGACGCGTTCGACTGCGCGAGTGACCGCAGTGGAATATGCATCGAGCAGGGAAGTATCGTCTGGTGGCGTTGATTCATTTGTGTTTGTTGAGTCACCTGGGAAAGCGTCGGCGAGAAAAGCAAAGCGGGGATCCATGTTGCACCTGTGGGTGACAGATGCTTGAGGGGCCAGGAAAGATTCAGGTGCAATACACTGGGATGTTCTGTTTCTAAGGAGAGATGATGCCCACTGCTGTTGAGTTTGCGCGCGGCCAGTACCCGCGTTTTCTAGATGAGTTGAAGGTCCTGCTGCGGATTCCGTCTGTATCCACGCTGCCCGAGCACAAGGACGATGTGCGCCGCGTAGCCGAGGCGCTGGTGGCTGAGCTGAAACGCATTGGGATGGAGAATGTCCGGTTGATCGAGGGAGCTGGTCATCCGCTCGTTTATGCCGACTGGCTGCATGCGGAGGGCAAGCCAACTTGCCTGTGCTACGGACATTACGATGTGCAGCCGCCGGATCCTCTCGATGAGTGGCTGTCTCTGCCGTTTGAACCGACTGAACGCAACGGCAACGTCTATGCGCGCGGAGCGGTGGACGACAAGGGCCAGATGTACATGCATGTGAAGGCTCTCGAGTCGCTCTTTGCCGCGCACGACGGCAAGCTGCCGCTGAATATCCGGGTCATTCTGGAAGGCGAGGAAGAAGTTGGCGGTGAGTCGATTGCGAAGTTTGTGCGCGAGCATTCGGAGCAGTTGAAGGCGGATTTTGCGCTCGTCTCGGATACGGAAATGTTTGCGCCGGAGCTGCCGACGCTGTGCGTTGGATTGCGCGGCATGATCTACACGGAGATCGAAGCGCGAGGCGCGAAGAACGATTTGCATTCCGGCATGTACGGAGGAGCCGCGCCGAATCCCTTTGTCGCGCTGGCGCAGATTATTGCTCAACTCAAAGACAAAGACGGGCGCATCCTGATTCCCGGCTTCTATGACAAGGTGCAGGCTCCGAGCGACGATGAGCTGAAAGCGTGGAAGAGTCTGCCTTTCGATGAAGAGCACTATCGGCTGACCGAAGTTGGCTCATCGCAATTGACGGGCGAGCCGGGCTACTCGGTCAAAGAGCGTACCTGGGCTCGGCCCACTCTTGAGGTTCACGGCATGCCGGGCGGCTTTACCGGTGCGGGGGCGAAGACGGTAATCCCGGCGAAGGCGCTGGCTAAGGTGTCAATGCGGCTGGTGCCGGATATGACTCCAGCAGAGGCATTCGCGCAGTACAAGAGCTATGTCGAATCGCTGAAGCCCGCGGGCATTGAGCTCGATGTTCGGTTGATTCATTCCGGCGATGCGATAGTGATCGGCACCGACAATCCTTACATCAAAGCGGCGACGAAAGCGCTGAAGCAGGTCTGGAATAAGGACACCGTGTTTATCCGGTCGGGCGGGTCGATTCCCATCGTGGGAGACTTCGAGCGGCACCTGAAGATTCCCACGGTAATGATGGGTTTCGGATTACCGGACGACAATCTGCATGCGCCGAATGAGAAGTTTCATCTGGCGAATTTCTATCGCGGCATCGAATCAATCATCACGTTCTTTGAAGAGTTGGGAAAGTGAACGGATTCGTCTTGGCGGGCGGACGCAGCACGCGCATGGGGACAGACAAGGCACTGCTGCACTATGCCGGGCGTCCGCTCATTGGACATGCCGTTGAATTGCTCAAGGTCGCTGGTGCTGAACCGCACATTGTGGGAACGCGGCCCGACCTGGCTGCATATGCTCCGATCGTCGAGGATCTGCATCCGGTCTGCGGCCCGCTTGGCGGAATCGAGGCGGCACTGGCATCAAGCAGCAGCGAGTGGAATGTTTTTCTGCCTGTCGATCTGCCACTGTTGCCTTCGGTATTTTTGAAGTACCTGATCGAGCGCGCCCGCATCACCGGCGCAGCCGCGACGATTCCGACACTGGCTGGAGAGCCGGAGCCACTGTGTGCTGTGTATCGCCGTGAGTTGCTTGCGGGGATTCGGGAGTCGATCGAAGCAGGGAATTACAAGGTGATGGACGGTATCAAAAATTCCGCTCAGCCTTCAGATATCGACTTTTTCAGTGTGGAAGCTGTCGCTGCGACACACGATAACTGGCCGCTCGAACCGCTGCGCCGCTGGTTTCAGAATATGAATACGCCGGCGGATTTGACGCTGGTAAGCTGATGAGGAGGAGACCCGCGGCTTGAGTAGTGTTCCCGTTGTGATTGTGGAGGAAAAGGGCACGGCGTCAGGGCCGGAACCATACATCGCATTCGACAAAGTATCGAAGTCGTTTGGCGATCTGGTTGTGCTTGACAACGTGAGTTTCTTCGTGCTGCCCGGCGAGACGCTTTGCATACTTGGCCGAAGCGGCGTGGGTAAGTCGGTTTCGCTGCAGCAGATCATGGGCTTCCTCAAGCCGGACTCGGGCCAGATTCTGGTGGCGAACGAAAATATCTGCGGATTCTCGGAAGAGCAGATGCAGGCGGTTCGCCGCAAGGTCACGATGGTCTTCCAGAACGGCGCTCTCTTCGATTCGCTCACGGTTGGCGAGAATGTTGCCTTTCCTCTGCGTGAGCGCGGCGAGTTGATGGAGGACCAGATTCAGCAGATTGTGCATGGCTTGCTGGAGATGGTGGGCGTGGCGGCCATGCGGGAATTGTTGCCGTCTGACCTATCGACAGGCATGAAGCGTTCGGTCGCGATTGCGCGGGCTCTTTCTGCGCAGCCAGAGGCGATTCTTTACGACGAGCCGACGACGATGGTCGATCCGCTGATAGCGCGGCTGCTGGGCGATCTGATTCAAAAGCTGAAGCATCAGCTGCATCTAACAAGTATTGTGGTGACGCATGACATGCGCTTCGCCAAAAAGTTGGCCGATCGGGTACTCTTTCTGCACCAGGCTAAGGCGCATTTTTTCGGCACGATGGAAGAGATGGAGCATTGCGACGATCCGATCGTGCGCCAGTTCCTGGAACTTGATGCACTGGTGCTGCCGGAAGCGTAACTATGACAGCTACAAAAGAGATGGAAGCACGCGTTCATACGACGGCGAGAGACTTTATCGGAACGTGGAGGCTGGTCGACTATTCCTTTCTCCATGAAGATGGCACCGTCGAAAAACCGTGGGGCAATCAGGTTGTGGGTTACCTTCTCTACTCGGTAGAGGGCTATATGAGCGGCAATCTAAGTCCCGCGGGCCGCAGACACAGTATCGAAACAGGGGACGGCCAGAAGAGGAGCCGCAAGCGTGACTACATCGCTTACGCAGGACCCTACACTGTTAAGGGCGACACCGTTACGCATCACGTTGAGGTGAGCCTCTTTCCCAACTGGCTGGGAACGGCGCAGCTGAGATATCACAAGCGCGAAGGCAATACTCTGATCCTGCGCACGCCGCCCATTCCTTCAGGCGACGGTGTTGTCGCGGTGCAACTCACCTGGGAGAAAGTCACAAAGTGAGATTGTTACACTAAAAGAGTGAAGATTGCGCTTGCTCAGATCAATCCCACTATCGGCGATTTCACGGGAAACGTAGAGAAAATTCTCGAGTTCACCCGCTCGGCAGTGGAGGGCGGCGCCGACATGGTTCTTTTCCCGGAACTCGCGGTTTGCGGCTATCCGCCGGCTGACTTTCTCGACAAGACCTGAACATCGCGAGCATCGTTGGCTACGTTACGCGTGCTCATGCAAGTACCGGCAAGCGGGTAATGAACTCGGCGGCACTGGTGCGCGAAGGGCAAGTGGCCTTCGTTCAATCGAAGATGCTTCTGCCGTTTTACGATGTATTCGACGACCAGCGATATTTTGCGCCTGCCGAAAAACAACATCTCTGCCACTTCAGCGGCAAGCGGGTTGCGCTCACCATTTGCGAAGACACCTGGAACGATAAGAATTTCTGGCAGAAACGTCTGCACTCTGTCGATCCCGTGGAAGAGCTGATGCGTGAGGGCGGCGAGATCATTCTGAATATTGCGGCATCGCCTTACTGGCGCGGCAAGCGCAAGACGCGGCGCGACATGCTGGCCGCGATTGCGCGCCACCACTGCGCTCCAGTGGTCATGGTGAATCAGGTGGGCGGCAATGACAGCCTGCTCTTCGACGGATCGAGTTTGGTGATCGCCGCAGACGGTTCGGTCATCGCGCAGGGCAAGTCGTTTGAAGAGGATTTGATCTTCTTCGACATCGGGGCGCGCATTGGCGACATGCACTGGCAGACGGACAACATCGATGAGGCCGTCTACAACGCGCTTGTGATGGGCACGCGAGACTACGTGCGGAAGTGCGGCTTCTCCAAAGTGCTTGTCGGGCTGAGCGGGGGCATTGATTCGGCGCTGGTCGCAGCGATCGCGGTAGATGCGCTAGGCAAAGAGACTGTGACGGGCGTTGGCATGCCGAGCCCGTACTCGTCTAGCGGGTCGGTCGAAGACAGCCGCAAGCTCGCTGAGAATCTTGGCATCCGTTTTGAGATCATTCCGATCAGCGATCTGTTTTCGCAATACGGAAAAGCGCTTGAGCCGCTCTTCACTGGCCTTCAGCCGGATATCACGGAAGAGAATATCCAGTCACGCATTCGCGGCAACCTTCTCATGGCGTTGTCGAATAAATTCAATGCTCTCGTATTGACGACAGGCAATAAGTCGGAGATGTCAGTCGGGTATTGCACGCTCTATGGCGACATGGTTGGCGCGCTGGCCGTAATTGGCGATGTTGTAAAGACACGCGTCTATGCGCTCTGCCGTTTCGTCAATCGCGATGGCGAGCGCATACCGGCTGCGATTCTCGAAAAGCCTCCGTCAGCCGAACTGCGGCCGGGGCAGAAGGACACGGACTCGTTGCCTCCATATGAAGTGCTTGACCCCATACTTGAGGCGTATGTGGAGTGTTATGAAACGCCAGAGGAAATCGCGGCGAAGCGGCATGTTGATCTCCAACTTGTGCGCAAGGTCCTCAAACTGGTGGAGCGCAGCGAATACAAGCGACAACAGGCCGCGCCTGTGCTCAAGGTGACCAAGAAAGCCTTTGGACCGGGCCGCCGCTTTCCTATTGCCGTAAAGGTTCAGGTATAAACTCTCTTAAAACACGCTGCTTCGGCAGAAAGGAATTCGATGCAACTCTTTGTTTCTCTTCGCAATACTCTTTTTGCGATCGCGATTATTAGCATAGCTGCTCCTCTGCTCCATTCCCAAACAACTGAAGAGGTTCCAGCTGCGCCCAGTTCTGTCGCGGCTGCTCCCGCGTCGGGGCCGCCGCAGTTTCCTGCGGTTGACCCAGCCAACTTTACAGCGGACACGCCCAACAAGGACACAGTGAATGCGTTCCTGCATGAGTTCTGGGGCTATGACCCGGACCGCGTCTGGCAGATTCAGGCAATCCAGAAGACTGCTGCTCCCGGCGTGAGCAAGGTGACTGTCTTAGCGGCGCAGAAGACCAACCCTCAGATTGGGACGCTGCAGTTTTTCACAACGCCCGATGGCCAGCATTTGATTTCGAACGAGGTGC
>Ga0207060_10160_pt1 | contig 25585 bp, 27 predicted proteins | sample Alteio_BWMinCont_30_FD_153270 | JGI IMG/M metagenome (GOLD analysis project Ga0207060, IMG submission 153270) | Enriched cells from forest soil in Barre Woods Harvard Forest LTER site, Petersham, Massachusetts, United States -... | ecosystem: Environmental > Terrestrial > Soil > Temperate forest >...
ATTCTTTCCGGTGGCGCGCCCGTTTCCATCCATTACCGCGGCGGCATGGCCCGGGATGGCGACGGTTTCTTCTGGGAGATCAACGGAACGGAAGGAGACATTCGGGTATCAGGACCCTTCGGCCACACTCAATTCGTATCGCTTTCTCTCAAAGGAGCACGCGGAGACGAAAAGACGTTCCAGCCCTTGGAGGTCCCCGCATCCTACCGTACCGGCTGGCCTGAAGACATGGCGCCGGGGAATGTTGCTCGCATCTATGGGCGGAGGGCACACGATCTGCGCGAGGGTACCCGCACCGCGCCGAGCTTTGAAGATGCCGTAGCCGTGCATCGCGTTATAGCTTCGATTGAGCGAGCGGCCGAACACGTGAGCCACACTTCACGATCAAGCGAAGCTCGAAGTGAGACTAGTCGCGGATGATTTCGGGTGCAAAAGCGTGAGTGGAATTGCACGGCTGCCTGAACTGCACCCGCAAGAAGCATTCGTCCTCTGCCAAGTGATGTCTCGGAATCAATGTTGAAACCCAAGTGGTACTAGAACCTGAGTAGCTGAGCCGTCGGTCCTGAGCCGCTAGGGTGGTGGATGTATGGGGATTGAATGCCGCCGCCCGACGCCGGCCTTTTCAGGGCCCCCTACCAATGGACCTACGTGGCTTAGAATCTGCGGACGCGATTGATAGGAAAGACGCTATAGCATTACAGATTTAGGGCTATAGCATTACAGATTTAGGATCGTTTGGGATCATTTGGGATAGTTTCCTCCCCAGGTTGTTCCCGTATTGTTCCCGCCCTTACCTCCAGTCGCTTTTCGGCTTCTAAAGCAGCCAGAGATTCTCACCACACGCGATGCATGTTGCCACTGAGGCCGAACGACAGCAACGGGTACATTCCAGCATTTTCTCCGTAGGAGGGAAATAGTTTAAGAACGTGACCAGCTCGAAGGGCTGCTCGCGGATCAGAGCTTGCTCTCGCACCTCAGGTGGCTCAACAGGATTGATAAACAGAAGCCGACATTCGGTGTTAATTACCCAGGGTGATAGCCACGCCCTACACATCGGACTCTACGCAGCGGCGAGTCGCAAAACGTGTCTGAAGAGATCCGTTGTGACCACAGAGGAGGTGACGCCGGGAACATTTTCTTCTGCGAGGTCCGTCAAAGTGTGACCTGGCGGCATTTCAAGGAAGAGGTTACAGCCCAATTCCTCCGCGACTATCGTCGCATCATGCCAGCGAACTCCGTGGGCGATGTTGTCCGCCAGATCCATTGCTACTGCCGACGCGGAGCGCACGGCTCGCCCGTTCACATTCGCAATATATGGAAATTTTGGCGTCTTTAGCTGCATAGAGTTCAGCTGGAGTCGAAGTGAGTCAGCAACGGATGAAAGTAGAGGACAATGGGACGGTACTGAAACGTGCAGGAGCTCAGCCTTCCTGGCACCGCGCCGGCTCGCCTCTGCTAAAACCTTCTGCATCCCTTCTCTGGAGCCCGCAATTATGATCTGCCTCGGTGCGTTGATATTTCCTACGAACACCGGAGTCGCGGCCGTGTGCACTGCATTGACGATAGCCGTGACCTGTCGCTCGTTAAGACCGACGATGGCAGCCAATCCGTATCCGACTGGATGTAGCTGTTCCATTTTCTCTGCGCGGGAACGAACCAGAACTACCGCATCCTTTAATGGGAGCGCCTCGGCAACGACGGCTGCTGCAAAGGCACCCACGGATAAACCTGCAACTGCACAGCACGTGACGCCTTGTCTCTGCAAAGCTCTAGCTGTAGCGACTCCGGAAGCTAGAAGAGCCAGTTGAACCGATACCGTGGAATTCAATGCCTCCGGCGAGTCCAACAGACGAACATCGGATTTCAATACGTCGCTGATCTCGTCGAGCGCCAATTCGACAGCAGGATCATCAACGAGTTCATGAAGCATTCCAGGTTGCTGTGCTCCTTGTCCCGGAAACAAAAATGCTGGATTCACGTTAGCTATCCTCGCCATTCAACAGACTCCAAGGATCGGAGCCGAGAATGCGGCCGTCACTGGTGCGAAGCAGAATCTTACGAGGCGAGGTTGTTACGAATTCCTCTAAAGAAAAACCACAGAACGGTGTCTCTACCAATGCATCGACCTTTCCCGGAGCACGGCTGATCATGTGCCACAAATCCTGCGCCTCTGTAATCTTGAGTTTTTTAGGCGCGAAAAGTATGAGGTCTAAATCACTGCCATCGCGGACAGCCGGTATACCCGAGGCCAGTTCATAACCCACACTCCCGCCCGGACCCCAGCTCATATCCAATCCTACGAGGCGCCTTTCGAGATGGGATAAAGTTCGGAGCGCCCGTAGTGTCCGGCGTGAATCCTCCGCGAGTAGCAGGCGCAGCTGATCTGGCCGCCGAGTCTCCAACACTTCACTCAATCTTCTCAATCCTGCACATCGCTCGTGCCTTTGCGATCCACGCACTCCCACGGGAATCAATCCATCTGAGATGCGGCCTCTGCGTACAACCACCCACGGACGCTGATTGGGATTGAGGTATGGGCACGCTGGATCCCCTTGAGTCGAGATGACCGCCGACTCTGTTCTCAGGAGAATGAGATCGTGGACATGCAGCGTGTCGACCATTGGATTTCCTCACAAGTATTTCGTGAATACGAGCATCCAGCCAGCCATCGAAAATGCACCTACGACATACGAGGCAATCAGCGCCGAGCTGGCGGTTTCAGGCGTTGAATTGAAGCTCTTTCCGAAAACGAGACCGAAGAACCCACCGGGTATCGCGCTGATAAGCGTGATGTCACGGATTTCAGCGTGACTCATATGAAAGAGCTCAGTAATGCCAAGAGCAAACAAGGGCTGAATCAGGACGATTGCAGCGGTTGTCCATGCGACTTTCCCATCAAAGCGAAATGTCTGCGAGGAGACAACGACCCCGGTAAGAATCAAAGCCGATCCTGATGCTGAGCTTCCGAGAATCCTTAATGACCTATCAACATAGGATGGCAAATGCTAACCGAAGTAAACACTCACCGATGCCAACATAGGGGCCCACACCACAGGACGAGCGAATGCCCGAAGAAATTTTGATCGCAATCTCTTGTATAGAGACGCCCTTTCCATCGGACTGTTTGTCGGACTCGAGCAACGCAACGGTTAAAGGGGAGATCGTGATAGATCCGACTGCGATTGAGAGGGCAGCTGTGACACTTGAACTGGGGCCATACGCGGTGGTCAGCAACGGCAAAGCTACGGCCGCAGAATTTGGAAAGCCCACTGTCAGTGCAAGTACAGAAGCATCGGAGATGGACATTTTGAGACTTTTTCTTGCCCAGATATAGCTGGCAGCATACAAGGCCACAAATACCACAGCGATCATCACTGCGGATTCCGACTGTTCTCGGAGCACAGGCCAGGATGTGCTGCTGATCGTGGAAAACAGCGCACATGGGATGGCGAAGTCCATCACGAGCACGATTAGATTGCGAACATTTAGGTTGTCCATGACTCCGCCAGCCTGCTATATATCCCAACAGCAGGCAGACGAAGATCGGGAGCAACGCATTTAGAAGAATCAGAGTCATTTCGACCCCTTACTCGTTGAACCACTGCGCTTCAAGAGCAGCTCGCACCGCAAGGGTGCTTTTCCGCGTTGTTTTTGCGGCGTCTGACTCCCACCTGTTACTTAGATCGAGCTTGCCTTTACGTGCATCGACAATCGCTACAGTGATTGCTTTCCTCACTTCGGCAACCTCATTCGAGGTCGGGTGTTGTGGATCGTCGGCGTGCAACAGCATGAACAGAAGACCGAGTTTCGCATAGTCCCGAACGTCATACGACATGGGAGCGATCTCGTGTCCCAGTTTTTCGAGTTCCGCGACGGACCTTCTCGTAATCCTAGCTGCTGCCTCTTTATGCATTGCATGGATCACAATCCCAGCATCATCGAATGCCAGAATGCGATTGGCTTGGTAGCCGTGAGTGAGAAACCCGCCGCTAAATGCGTGGCCGGCTACCAACGAAATAACGGGATGTCCCGCCGTCCTTGCCGATGCATATGCGTCTGCCGAGGTAGCCGCCGCGAAGAAGATACCCGCCGTCTCCTCACGGCGCCCATAAGCCTGGCTCTTGACGTCAACGATTGCGATGATGGGACGTTTAGCTTCCCGAGGTTTATCGCGATCTTCCGCGATAACTGCTCGAACATGGGTTGCGAGAGTGAATGCTTCTTCGAGTCCAACCTGCCCGTCGTGGACACAAGGAAAACGGCTGTCCTTGTCAGGCACAACGCAGAGGAACAGGGCTGACTCATTTCCAACAGCCGCAGTTGTGGCCAACACGGAGTTCGGATCACTGCTATTCGGAGTGTCGCTTCCGGTCAGGGCTTTAAACCACGCTTTACCGCGCAATCCAACTTGTTCGTTCATCGCACACCTCCTTTGGGGCTGGCCCACTGTTGCCGCAATGTTGCCGGATTGATCTGGCTGGACGTATCAAGCGCCGCTATACGAGCGCGATAAAGTTCCACCTGTTCGGTCCGATGCTTTTCCGGTACGCCTTTGTGGACACAATCACGCACTGCCGCCGCTACCACGTCGGCATCATCTTCGACGAGTGAATCAGCGAGCCCCATGCCGACGCGTTGTCCTCCGCCATGAATTGCCCAGATGAGCGCTCGATCGGAGGAGTCAAACTCATCGATGCCGGACTCCTGCTCAATCACCTCGGGACCGTTCAATCCAAGCCGGGCTTCGCGCGTAATGATGGTGTAGCTGGATACGCCGGCTACAAGAGACATGCCTCCGAAACAGCCGACAGTGCCCGCAACGATTGTGATCACCGGCGCATGCTGACGAAGGGCGAGAGCTGAAGAGATAATCTCGGCAACAGCCGCCAAACCAAGGTTCGCTTCCTGAAGGCGCACGCCGCCTGTTTCGAGCAAAAGAACCGCGGCTGTCGGTTTTCCTGCCTCTGAATCCTTCGTGGCGAGATCCAGGGCGGCGGTCATCTTGGCGCCGGATACTTCGCCGACGCTGCCACCCTGGAAGGCTCCTTCAAACGCAATGGCGACTGCTGAAGATCCGCCAATTTTCCCCTTGATCACGATGCAGCCATCATCAGATTGTGGAGCGATGCCTTGCTTAGCAAGCCATGGAGACTCGATGCGATCGAAGGGACCGACGAGCTCCTTCCAAGTACCTTCATCAAAGAGGCTCTGAGCACGGGCGCGAGCGTCCAGCTCTATAAAGCTCTTACGGTTGACGAAATCGGGAATAAGAGTTGGCGTGTTCATTGCTCAATCACCTCCACTGCCTGTTCGAGACGAAGCAACACACTGCCGGGTGTTGCGCCGGCATCGTTAATGTAGATACGTACCGACCCATCGAACTTCGAGAAGAAACGATCGAAGACCGCCTTCCACGCATCGCCGAAGCCGTTGACGCTGGTCGTGACGAAGACTCGGGCTCCCTTTTCACTATTCGGTTCGAGAAGGACCTCCATGTCACCTGAGCCCACTACACCGACGTGTGCTCTCTTGGTGATGAGGCGTTTTGCCTCGGGATAGTTGAACTCAATTTTTTCCATTGTTCTCCTCCACTAGACTGTTGTCCTTTTCCACTCGTTCGAGGCCGCGTTCGAGAGCGTCCAGAAAGAGTGTGGCAGCGAAAAGATCGCCGCTGCCGCCGGGAGAGATGCGCAGGCTGACAAGCTCTTGTCCGAGTGCGGTCAATGCGGCATTTCCCTTTGGGCTTCCCGGGCCGCCAACCTTGATGACACGAGCGGCTCCCTCGCGCACGATCCTTTGTGCCTCAGGCCCCCCTCGATAGAGAACACAGGTGTCATCGAGATACGACATGATCGCAAGCAAAGCCGTGAGCCGACTGTCCCGCTCTGTTCGGCCGCTTGTGCGAGCTGCTTTCAGTGCAGGAAGTCCAATTTTGACGACGTGCGGAAAATTCACATAAGCTTCGCCGCGAGCGCCGGTAGCCCCATATCGTTCAAGGACTACTTCGCCGTGAGATACCGCCTGCGGTCTTGCGCGATCGGGCAAACGAGCGAGATATCCTGCAGCCTCGGCTACAAATTCCGGATCGGAACCCTCACTCAGACTTGCAGCACAAACCAGTAGTCCCAGAACCCAGATTGCACCTTTGTGCGCATTGCTGCCCGAAGTTGCGCGAAGCATTGCAGCTTCGGCTTCTCTCCCAATACTGGCAACCACTGCACGCAGGCTGGTATCCATCTGAGCTCCAGCAGATGCCAGAGCCATCCGTGTAAAGTATGGGGCAATCGCGTCGGCAGATCTCCTCATCAGGTCGAGCGAAAGATCCGAATGTGATCCTGAGCCTCGACCATCAACCAGGCCCGGTTTAGGTGTGAGCTCTGCTTCAGCAATCAACGATTGCCGCGCGAGTTCTGAAAGCCACTCAGACCGGGCCAATGCGTCGAAGTGCTGAGATGATTTCGTGATTGGTCTTAGCTGTGTCATTACCAGCTCCTGAACTTGGCAGGCGGCTGATAGAGGCCACCAGACCATGCGACCAGGTCTTCCATGCTCCTGGCCGCGAGTAAGGAGCGGTTGGCTTGGAGGCGACGGACTCCAACATCCTCAGGGAAGGCGACGATGCCACTATGACGAAGATCGGCTGTCTCATTGGGCTTTGCCTTAAGGCCGACAGGACTGATGCCTGCTACTGCAGCCAAAGCCCGCCGGCGCTCTTCAACGCCGTCGGTTTTGTACAGATAAGCGATTCCTTCTTCCGTCACAACATGGCTAACATCCTGGCCATAGATCATGATGGGTGCAATCGGCATGCCCGCCTTCTTGCCAACTTCAACTGCATCCAGAGTTTCAACGAAGGCCGGCTCGCCACCTTTGGCAAAGGTTTCAATCGTCTGAACCACCAGTTTGCGTCCCGGGAGGGTTGGATCTGCATTGGTCTTGAGATCGAGCCAAGCCGGCGATGAATGGCGGCGTCCATGCGGGTCATGTCCCATATTCGGCGCGCCTCCGAAGCCTGCAAGGCGTCCGGTCGTTACTGTAGAGGAATTGGCATCCCCGTCCATCTGCAGCGTTGCTCCAATGAAGGCATCCACGGCGTACTGACCAGCAAGCTGACAGAGAACACGATTAGAGCGCAGGCTGCCATCCCGGCCAGTGAAGAAGATGTCGGGGCGAGCACGGATGTATTCATCCATTCCGACTTCGCTTCCAAACGAGTGAACGCTCTGAACCCATCCGCTTTCGATAGCCGGAATCAGTGTGGGGTGCGGATTTAGCGCAAAGTGTTTGCAGATTTTTCCGCGAAGCCCGAGGGATTCTCCATAGGTCGGGAGAAGAAGTTCAATGGCAGCCGTGTCGAAACCAATTCCGTGATTCAGTGACTGGACCTGATGTCTCTCATAGATGCCACGGATGACCATCATCCCGGTCAGGATCTGAAGATCGGTGATGTGGCGGGGATCACGAGTGAAGAGAGGTTCGACCGCGTATGGCTTGTCGGCCTCGACAACGATATCGACCCAGGATCCGGGGATGTCAACCCTTGGCAATGTGTCGACGATCTTGTTGACTTGCACGATCACAATCGCGTCGTGGAAAGCCGCGGCCTCAACAATCACCGGGGTATCTTCGGTATTAGGACCGGTGAAGAGATTGCCCTCATGGTCTGCCTGTTCAGCGCACACGAGAACAACATTGGGAACCAGATCCACCAGGAGCCGAGCGTATAACTCGACATAGGTGTGAATGGCGCCGATCTCCAGTACGCCATCTTCGAGCAACTGCGCTACACGGAGGCTCTGCGGGCCCGCGAAGGCAAAGTCGACCTTCTTCGCGATCCCAAGCTCAAAAAGCGTGAGGTGCTCGGGGCGGCTGATGCTTGAGATTATGAGGTGCAAGTCGTGTATCTTTGCCGCATTCACCTTTACGAGGGATCGCGATAAAAAGTCCGCCTGTTTCTGATTGTCGCCTTCCATGACAGTCCGATCTCCTGCCACCACCAGGGCTTCAAGGGCTTCAACAATCTTGTCGGTAGGAAGTATGGGGCCGCTCATCCATGGCATCACCGCGTGCATTCGACGTTCCTTCTCGTCACGACGTCTGGTCCATGAGGATGCCTGTTGCAGCCTTTGTTCGCTCATCGTTTCTGTCTCCTTCTGCTTGCACAAAGAATTTGATCCTGCCCTGTCATTTACGACGCTAAATGCTTCTTATAATCGTGATAGCGTCAGCTAATCAGGAGCTCGCATGGAATTCCGGCACATCCGCTCATTCTTGTCCGTCGCTGAAACCCTTCACTTCGGCCGGAGCGCTCGCCTCCTCAACCTGAGCCAGCCCGCGCTAAGCCTTCAAGTCAAAGCGCTTGAGGACGAACTGGGTATCCAACTACTAAGGCGAAACCGACAGGGCACCGTGCTTACGGAGGCAGGGCAGGCGTTTCGGGAGGACGCGGCGGCTGCTCTGGAAAAGCTCGAATTTGCCAGAAGGAAAGCTCAGTGGGCGTCAGCAGGCAAACTCGGCCATATCCGTATCGGTTTTATATCAACTGCCGGCTTTAAGATCGTCCCAAACTTGATTGGGCGATTTCGGAAGAGCTATCCGGATGTTGAATTTTCGTTAAGGAACATCTTGACAGGTGCCCAACTGGAAATGATTGGCGATGGTTTGTTAGACATAGGCTTTCTTCGCCTTCCCATTGAAAATCACAAAGAGATCGAGGTGACCACGGTTCACAGGGAGCCATTCGTCGCGATCGTGCCTTCATGGCACTCCCTCTCCGCAAAGAAAGAGATTCGTCTGCGCGAACTCAAAGGGAATCCCTTTGTCATGTATGCACGGGAGTATGCTCCTGGATTCCACGATCTCTTGACTGGAATTCTGAGCAACGCTGGAGTCGTGCCTAAGGTGGTTCAAACAGCAGGAGAGATGCCTACACTGATCTCCCTCGTCGATGCCGGCGTGGGCGTCTCGATTATCCCAGCATCTGTTCCAGAAAGAATCGTCTCTAAAGTGGCCGTGTGCTCGATTGCAGATCGAATGCCGGACTCCGAGATTGGCCTGGCCCTCGCACGTCATAACACTGCGCCAGTTGTACGCCGATTTACTGAATTCGCTTGCACATCGCTGAATCATTGATAAGCGAATAGCCCCATCAACTACATTGTCAATGTGCGCGTTTAGGGCGCGGCTCATTTGAGCCAATGTCCTCAATCAGAGCCTTAGGACCGAATTCCTTTCTCTTGGAATGTCACCGCCTCCCGAGTTGAGCAGAATTGCCGGGCGGCATCGACGAGTCTTCCGCAACAAGGGCTTTGCCAATCGGCAGATCTTATTCGAGCCAATCCCGCGAACTGGTTCGGAATCGTGATTAGTAATCCGTATCACCGTCATAAGAACAAATAACAATCGAGAATCACCATAGAAGAGTCTTAGGAGTGTGGCACGGAAGTTTCGGATGCTACAGCGAAGTGTGAAGCAGGCTGGGCGTTCGTGGAGTACATCGCGCTTAGAAACGACGCCGCATGTAAACGATCCAACCCTGAGCGAAAAGAGAGGACTCAAAAGATGAAACCCAGTTTCGTGCAGAAGCAAACCTCACGTCGCGACATTTTGCGAGGTTCAGTCACGCTAGCGGGCAGCGCCATTCTGGCACAGCTATTTCCTGCGACGTTGCTCCGCGCCTCTGCAGTGGGCTATGCGCAACAAGCGACTTCCCCCGCCAACCTGCTTGCGGATATGCGTGCCAAGTTCAACGCTGCTCCCCTAGAAACGCAAACACTTGCTGAAGATGTCACGATGCTTTCCGGCCCCGGGGGAGCCGTGGTAGTCCTCAACGGCCCCGACGGCAAGTTCGTCGTGGACACTTTCGTTGCGCCGGCCTGGCCCAGGCTCAAAGAGGCTCTCGATGCCCTGGGCAACACGCCAGTAAATTACGTCATTGACACCCACTGGCACTTCGACCACACGGATAACAACGCACAGCTTCACGCCTCAGGCGCCACAGTTCTTGCACACGAAAACACTAAGAAGCGCATGTCCGAGCCGCATGATCTGCCGGTCTTATATCGAGGACCGGACGGCGCGCTCGCCGGCTTGCATTTCGATCCCTCACCGGCGGAGGCCTTGCCGCAGCAGACCTTCCGCACCACCTACAAGTTGCAAGCCAATGGCGAAAGCCTCACGCTCCAACATGTTCCTCCCGCGCATACAGACACGGACATCTATGTTCATTTTGAAAAGGCCAACGTGATTCAGATGGGCGATCTGTTTTTCAACGGGATGTATCCCTACATCGACCCCGGTACGGGCGGCAAAATAACCGGCACGATTGCCGCCGCCGACAAAATTCTGTCACTGGCCGACAACGACACCAAGATCGTTGCGGGGCATGGGCCGCTGGGCAATAAAGCGGATCTCACGAAATTTCGGGACATGCTGGTCACTTCGCGCGATCGCGTTGAGAAATTGAAGTCCGCGGGAAAATCCGCCCAGGAGGCTGTCGCGGAAAGGCCGTTCGCTGATCTCGACCCCGTATGGGGCAATGGCATCATCAACAGCGAGCAGTGGGTCCAAATCGTCTATCTGACGCTCTGAGTCCGTTGCTGTACAAACTACTATTTTGGTTCGGTGAATCGAGAACGGCGAAATTGGACAGGCCGGCATGGCAAGCCTACCCACGCAGCCATGGTAAACGCGGGCTACCGGCGAACCAAACGTAACAAAAGGAGTAACACAATGAATAATTTGATCAAGCCTGGACGACTCGTACGGGGAATCCGTCAATCTGTTTTCGCCTTTTTATTACTGTTGACCTGCGGCGTGCTCTCAGCGCAGAACCCGGAGCGTAGCGTTCGGAATATTGTTCTGGTGCATGGAGCCTGGGCAGATGGTTCTGGTTGGAGAGGCGTCTACGACATTCTTGTCAAGGACGGCTACAACGTCACCATCGTCCAGGAGCCGGAGACGTCTTTCCAGGATGACGTGACCGCCGTGAAGCGTATCCTCGCACTGCAAGACGGACCGAGCATCCTTGTCGCGCACAGCTATGGGGGAGCCATAATTACGGAAGCGGGCACCGATCCATTGGTTGTCGGCTTGGTGTACGTTGCAGCACACATGCCAGACGCCGGCGAGAAAGAGTCAGACGACGGAAAGCGCTTTCCGAGCGACCTCGCCAAATCGGGCGCCATAAAGAAAACGCCCGACGGTTTCACCTATATCGACCCGGCGCAATTTCATGAATTATTCGCTGCTGACCTTCCCAGCGACCAGGCCGCATTCATGGCGGGCTCGCAGGTACTCAACTTTGCGGACAATTTCTCAGCAACGATCACCACGGCTGCCTGGCGAACCAAACCAAGCTGGATGGTAGTAGCGGGAAGCGATCGAACTATCAACCCGGACTTGGAACGCTGGTACGCGAACCGAGCTCATAGCCACACAGTCGAAATCGCAGGCGCCAGCCATGCAGTCTACGTGTCGCACCCCAAGGAAGTTGCAGATGTAATTGAGAGTGCAGCACGCGCGGTCTCGAAGTAGCCCGGACTCCGCAAGGGGTCCTCACACCCGGAGGGACCAAAGTGAAACTTCTCGAAATTCAGTCGTCACCAAGAGGCGAATCTTCCGATTCGATCACCCTCACCAAAGCATTCATCGAGGCGTGCAAATCCGACAACACCTCGATCGTTGTGGATACGTTGAACGTCTGGCATGAACGACTACCGGAGTTCGATCACGAGGCAATTGGAGCGAAGTACAAAGCTGTGAAGCACGAAACGATGACTGAGGCAGAATCCAACGCATGGGAGCGCATTCAATCGTTGATCCAACGCTTTCAGAACGCCGATCGAATCGTCTTAGGAACTCCAATGTGGAACTTTGGCCTGCCTTACAAGCTCAAACACTTGATTGATCTCGTGGCGCAGCGAAACTATCTGTTTACCTACGACGGCAAACAGTACGGCCCTCTCTTGAAGGTAGAAAAGGCAATCGTCGTCTATACACGTGGTTCACGTTTCCTCGAAGGTACTCCTATACCGCCCTCGCGATTCGATCACCAGGCAACCTACTTAGACTTTTGGTTGCAGGTTGTAGGTGTTCGAGACCTTCGGAGTGTGATTGTTGACAACGCGTGGAACCGAGATCGCCAGGAATCAGAGGTAAGCCTGGCGAAGGGCAAGGCGGCTCTGGGACGACTTGTTGAGTGGTTTCTTAACTAGGTATCTGACCGGGTAATGCGTGTGGCGATTCAGCTGAAGACTAATTCTGGGCTTGGTATAGAAATCCTGGTTCGATCACAAGGCGCAACAGGAGTTCTCATGGAAACATTGGCAAGACCATCCGAGAGGATTCCGTGGATGAAGATGACGGCACAATCGCCGGGCCCATCTTTGCGATTAGTCAGACCCAGTTTCATGGCGTATCACCAAGTATTCGCGCTTCCCGGTAGGCCGCACGACAGCATTGTTGCGACAAGCTGCTAGCTCTAGCACAACCACGCTGCGGGAAGGTTAGCGAGGGATAGCCGAGTGCAGGCCCCCCGAAGACGCATCAGAACACCGCTACAGTTTTCTCCATAGATCAGCATCGGTATTCCCAGTCGAAGCGTATATATATATATGACCGGCGTCTGAGAACACCGCTACGACAATCCAAAAACGGGGTGCGACAGCGGGCTAACAGTCAAATATTGCGAACATTTGGAGGAATATGAAACTTTCCCCTTGCACTTCCTCCATCAAAAACCGTCGATCGAATAGACTTCTCATGTTCGTGAGCGTCCTTCTCTCTGCCTGCTATTCAAATAGGGTGCCTCCCAAGCCAAACGTTCAAATCACGCTAGTTCCCGCCGCCAATCCTGGAGGTCCGGTACAACTGGATTTTATTGAAGGACGGGCAAGCGGCGTGAAACCCGGTCAACAGATCGTACTTTACGCACGTAGTGACATTTGGTGGATTCAACCTTTTGCGAATCAGCCTTTTACGAAAATCCAGCCCGATTCGACATGGAGAAACGCGACCCATCTCGGTACCGATTATGCAGCGATCTTAGTTGAGCCCGGCTTTCACCCTGCAACCAAGGTTACGACTTTGCCCGCACAAGGCAACGGCGTGGTCGCAATCGCTACTTCGAAGGGCATGCCTACTGCACCGATTGTTTCTAAGGTCATCCACTTTAGTGGCTATGACTGGAGCGTGCGTAACGCGGCGAGCGACCGAGGAGGGCAACCCAACTCCTACGATCCCTCGAATGTGTGGACCGATAAGAACGGCTATCTGCATCTTCGCATGGAGGAGCATGATGGCCTATGGACATGTGCCGAGGTGAGTCTGGCCCGCAGTCTGGGTTATGGTTCGTACATCTTTGTCGTTCAAGATACCGGTCATTTTGGCCCATCTGCTGCTCTGGGGTTGTATACAAATGATGACTTTCGAACGGATGACATTCCTGGTGAACTTGACATCGAATTGAGCCGCTGGGGTATTGCAGACAGCAAGAATGCGCAATATGTTGTCCAACCTTTTTATGTCCCTGATAACGTCTCTCGATTCACGGCCCCGGCCGGAGTGCTGACCCACATATTACGTTGGGAGTCCGGACGCGCTTCCTTTAAGACTGTCCGCGGCTCGGGGATAGGCCCCGGAGCCGCGACCATTAGTGAACACATCTTTACCTCGGGGGTTCCGACTCCTGCCAAGGAAACGGTTCACATGGGCTTGTACAGTTATCGACCTACGAAGACCTCATCTCAACAACCGGTCGAGGTTGTGATTGAAAAATTCGAATTCCTACCGTGAAAACGTGATGCAGAGGCATCGGCTACGCAAGGGTCTCATAAATGGGATCGCGCTTTTATGTCTTGTGAATACTGCTTTTGGATTAGACCCTACCCGGAGAATCTCACAATACGTACATGACAAGTGGGGCGAGGATAAAGGATTTATTGGAGGAAGGATTTACGCCATTCGCCAATCGGCCGATGGTTATTTGTGGATTGGAACCGAAAGAGGTCTGGTTCGATTCGACGGGTCCAATTTCATTCTGATTCAGCGACCTCTTCCAGATTCGTCTCCGATTAGTCCCGTGCGCGGCCTCGTTACCGATACCAGCGGGAATCTCTGGATTCGTCTCGAAGGTCCCCGCATGCTTCTTTATCATGACGGGAAGTTTGAGGATCCATACGCCCGATTCGATCTTCAGGACATCACCTTTACAGCGACCGCTTCCGACGACAAGGGTCGCGTCATTCTCTCCGGACTCGGGGATCGGACATTCCGATATGAGGGAGGACGCCTGGAGACAATAGTCAGTGCAGAGCAAAATCCCGGTATTGTCATCTCCCTGGCTGCGACGCGAGACCAGAGTATTTGGCTCGGCACACAAGATAACGGTCTCTTTCGTCTGAGCCAGAGACACATTTCCACAGTTGCCCAGGAGCTCAAGGATTCGAAGATCAATGCCCTTCTGCCCGCAGACACCGGCGGCTTATGGATTGGAACCGACAACGGCATTCATTTGTGGGAGGGCGGTGTACTGGCCACCCCTAACTTGACTTCTTCGCTGAATCAACTACAGATTCTGGCGATGGCCAGAGATCGTGACCTAAACATCTGGATTGGAACGAACCATGGCATCGTGCGCATTACTCCATCCGGCGCTGTTTCGCTCGACCTGCTCAACCCAAAGCCTGGGTTCGAAGTAACAGCAATCTATGAAGATCTCGACGGAGATATTTGGTTTGGCGGTTCGCGAGGAGTCGAGCGACTGCGAAATGGAATGCTTACAACCTATTCGACTTCTGACGGTCTTCCGTCGACCGGCATTGGCTCAGTCTACCCCGACTCCACGGGCCGGATCTGGTTTGCGCCGCTCTCGGGTGGCCTCTACTGGATGAAGGGAGGGCAAATCGGTCATATAACTGTCGATGGACTGGAACACGATGTTGTGTATTCCATTAGCGGTGGTGATGGTGAAGTCTGCGTCGGCCGGCAACGTGGCGGCCTCACAGTGCTGACCGGAAAGGGCGATTCATTTACGGCCCACACCTATACACAGGCGGATGGCCTTGCGCAGAACAGCGTTTATTCCGTGCACCGTGAACGCGATGGGACGATCTGGGCTGGGACTGTGAGCGCTGGTGCAAGCAGATTGAATGGCGGGAAATTTACCAATTATTCGGACTCCAGTGGACTCCCCTCAAATGCCGTCAATTCCATAGTCGAAGGCTTCGATGGGACAACATGGTTGGCTACCCCCAGCGGTTTAGCTTCGTTCGCAAATCGGCATTGGAAGATTTACGCAGCTAACGACGGCCTACCATCGTCAATAATAAGAACAATCTTTGAAGACACAAAGCATGTGGTGTGGGTCGTAACTCCCGCCGGTCTGGTGTACATATCCTCCGGAAAGATCCAAGTTCCAGCGAGGCTGCCTGAGGTATTACGGGAGCAGATCTTCGGAGTTACGGAAGACGGGATGGGTTCCCTCTGGTTCACCACCTCAGATCACGTACTTCGCGTGAATAGGGACGGGCTTTTGAGCGGATTGCTCTCTGATACCGATGTTCAAAGCTATGGAATCGACGACGGCCTCCAGGGGGTGGAAGGCGTGAGTCGCGACCGCACCGTAGTTGCTGATCCTGAAGGACGCATCTGGATCTCACTAAAGTCAGGTTTGTCCATGGCCGATCCGATCGTCATCACCAGAAATTCGATTCCCGTCGCAGTGCGAATCGAATCTATGTCCGCTGGCGGAAATCAGGTTAATGCGCAGAACCCCATCAAGATTCCCTCTGGAATTCACAGCATTATCTTGAATTACGACAATACGAACTTGGCTGCGCGAGAACGCATCCGTTTTCGCTATAAGCTCGATGGTTCCGATCAAGGTTGGAGCGATATCGTTGCGTCAAGGCAGGTTGTCTATAAAAACCTGGGCCCTGGCACATATCTCTTCCGCATTGTTGCCTCCAACAGTGTCGGGCTTTGGAATGGTCCGGAGACTTCTGTCCCTTTCGTGATCGAACCTGCGTTCTGGCAAACGTGGTGGTTTCGAGTGGCTTTTCTTACAGGGTGTTGCCTGACGATCCTCGCCATTTATCGCTTGCGCATTCACCAATTGACGAACCAATTGAATGTTGGCTTCCAAGAGCGGCTCGCCGAGCGTACGCGCATTGCGCAGGAATTGCATGACACGCTGCTGCAAGGTGTTCTGAGCGCCTCTCTCCAGCTTGATGTAGCGGAAGACCAACTCCCGGAGGACTCTCCGACCAAACCTCTCTTGAAACGGGTCCTGCAATTGATGAGAACAGTCACTGAAGAAGGTCGAAATACGCTGCGTGGGTTGCGCACAACGGAATCGGGCAACCAAAGCCTTGAGACTGCCTTCTCGAGACTACGACAGGAATTTCCCCTCGACGACAAAACTGATTTCCGCGTTATCGTTGATAGTGTTACGCGTCCATTGCGGCCGCTGATCCGCGATGAAGTCTATCGCATTGGCCGCGAGGCTCTATTGAATGCATTTATGCATGCACAGGCAAACTGTATCGAAGTCGAAGTAGAATACGCGAGCAGACATCTTAGAGTGTTGGTGCGCGACGATGGCCGTGGAATCGATCCTCAAGTGCTGCATTCAGGTCGTGAGGGGCACTGGGGACTCGTCGGCATCCGAGAGCGCTCCGAAAGTATTGGCGCTAATCTAAGACTTCGAAGCCGCATGGGCGCAGGAACTGAAATAGACTTAACGGTTCCCGGCACGATCGCATTCGAAAAAGGTTCGAATGGCCCGATATCGCAGTGGTTCCGTTGGCTCAGCCGAGAGAGGCTCGAGACACCGAAGCATGACAAATCCAAGCGAGTACATAAATGAGCACTACCCCAAGGATTCGAGTCTTCTGCGTTGACGACCATCCTCTCATGAGGGAAGGCATTGCGGCCGTCATCAGGAATGAATCTGACATGCAATTGGTTGCAGAGGCATCAACTGGGCACGAAGCCATTCAGGGATTTCGTGAACATCAGCCCGACGTGACACTCATGGATGTCAGGATGCCGGATATGGGAGGCATCGACGCATTGCTTGCCATTCGCACAGAGTTTGCAGATGTCCGAGTGATCATGCTAACGACGTTTGAAGGAGACGCCGAGATTCAGCGCGCGCTGGAGGCGGGAGCGCAAGGTTACATGCTCAAAAGCATGCCCCGACACCAGCTCGTAGATATGATCCGCAAGGTGCACGCCGGGAAGAAGCAAATCCCTCCCGTGGTCGCAGATCAGCTCATCGAGCATATTGGGGATGAAACGTTGAGCAAGCGAGAGGTTGAGGTCCTTCAGAAAGTCGCAGGCGGAAATCGCAACAGCGAGATCGCAGCGCTCCTTTTCATCTCTGAAGAAACGGTCAAGGGACATATCAAGCACATCATGGAAAAACTCGGCGCAAGCGATCGCACCGAGGCCGTCGCTGTCGGAATTAGACGCGGGATCATACATCTCTAGTTTTACCCACACTTCCGAGTGCCCTGGAGTTTCCAAGTGGTATAGAAAAAGCACTCGTTCTGGGGGTCCAATTCGCAGCGAAAGAAGCTAGCCTTTTTCTGGCGCGTCTTTGTGCCTGAGGAGGCACCGGCTGCAAAGGCTCTTTTCCAGCTTCCCGGAGGGTTGGCCAGGCATCGGCCTCATCTTTCTGCGGCTTACTGTTGCTGTCAATGCAATCATTTGCGCAATTGACGCGCTCGTTGGACCCAAGAGTCATGCGATTAGCGCTTGGGCCGTTGGATCGCTCGCAATCGCTGTTGGAGCGGCGATTTTCGTCGGCTTTCTCACACCCGCTGCAAGTGCCGCGGCAACAGTTGGTTATCTCATGACGGGCATTTCGCCGTCTTTGATGACTGAAGCGAACAACCAGATCAGCGCGTTAGCTGCATTCAATCTGGCTGCGATATCCGCCGCGCTTGTCTTGCTTGGCCCGGGCGCTTTTTCACTTGATGCGCGTCTCTTCGGTCGTCGCGAAATCATTATTCCTGAAGGCCGCGTTCAACTCGTCGATGATTCCAAGGAAGATTCCGCACTTCATTGAGATTGAACGCAACAGTTGTGCATACGCTTGGGGTATTAAATCCTCCCTCAATAGTGGTATCCGATACTTACCCGTCACTAGTGTTGAAAATACCTTCCTTAGCGGGATGCAATCGTCCGAGTCTTCCTTCATAGTCACTTCAGCAGTATCGAGCACGGGAGACAGATCAGAGAATCACGAATCATCGATTCTCTGAATCGGGTGAAGCTTCAATTGGAGGTTCGGTTTTCGCGATGTTCCATTTGGATTATCTTTCTTGTTTCCTCACCGTCTTAGCGACAATACTGCTCGCACGAAAATCCTGGATCGGACTCCTTGTCGCAATAGCCAACAGCTTGATCGTCTGTGTAATTGGATTCCGAACGTCACAGCTCGGCTTTATTCCCGCGAACCTGTTTTGCATCGGCGTATACGCGTTCAGCATGCGATCGTGGCTCAAGGAACGAACACACGCAAATCGAGATCAGGCGCAGCGACAGAAATCGCTGGTCGTACCTACCCATAATGGTTCGCCTCAAAAAGAGCTGCCATCGTCACACAGCAGATCATCAATCCTGAAGTTAACATCTGCACTAAGATCGGGCCTCCGGGAGGAACACCATGCGTGCTGACTTAACATTTACGGCTCTTGCTTATGAAGCGAATCGCTATCGACTCACTAGGCTCGTAGCGAAAGCAACTCGCATGCTGCACCGCCCCAACACACGTGTGCAGGATACGATGAACGACGCATTCAAGTGGTTCGGCTGCTCTAAACCAAGAGCAGACCACCGTGCTGCAGAGGCGGCCAGCAGTTCGGAAGGCCGTGCTGCATGACGCCCCCGCAATCAATTAGATTTCAGCCCTCCCCCTTACGAAGCTAGGAGTAACAACCATGGCAACTTCATTCACATCCGTATCATTTACCCCATCACCGAAAAGTGCATCATGGTGCTTCCTGCTCCTCGAGCACCTAAATGAATTCGCGACGCTGGTTTGGTATCTCGTAGCAGATGGCAAGCTCGTCGAAGAAACATTCGCGCGCACGATGGCGAAGCTCGATATGACTGCATTTGAATCTTCCATTCCAGCACTCGCTTACAGTCAGGCTCGAGACGTTCTCATCACTCAGGCGATTGCTGTACTGTCGGACGCGCGCAGAGAGGAAGATGAGAACCAGTTTTTTCAGCCGAGTTCTATTGGTAGCTTGCCCGATCTCCCCCGCCTGGCATTCATGCTGAGATTGATCATCCGTTCGTCTGAAACAGAGGTTGCGAAGTTTCTCGGCCTTTCGCCATCTGAGGTGCAAGGACTTGTAACGTATGCGATTGATCGTCTTAGCTTAGTTCCGCCTATTTCCGCATTGACAGGTTGTCACGACGCATAGGTGGCCTTTAGTTTTGGACTCACCATGAATAGGTACAAAGACCTGCGAATTTCACGGCGGCCCAGCCATGGGTACGATTGCAAGAGTGCTTTGGAGCCGATCTTCCTGCTGAGCTGGCCACCGTATAGCACGATCGCATTTATTCAACGCAGTCAACAATTTCAAAGCAGTTGTAGCGAAAAAAAGATAGAACGATCAACCCCTGACCTCGAACGGTGGTATGCCGCACGGGCCGGGAACCACACACTGCGAAGTCGCAGGCGCCAGTCATTCGATCTATGTCTCCAGATCAGAAGGGGAAACAGTGAGTACACACCCTGGGAAAACAGAGACTTCAGGCCGAGGCAATAACCTTATGTTTGATAAGGGCGTTGATCTGGATCTGCGAAAGGAGCCGCATCCGCGTGCACAAAGCCAACGGATAGAGGCAGAGAGGATGTCGGCAATCGGCAGGATGGCATGCTCTATATCCCACGATATGCGCCACTCGCTCACGGCGATCTATGCGAACGCGGAGTTTCTCGAGCGCCGCGACATAGGCGCAAGCGTGCGGGCTGGTCTGCTGCTCGAAATTCAAGAAGCGGTGCTCGCGATGACGGAGCGCCTTGATTCACTTTTGCAATTCGGTTGTAGCGGACGGATAAATCCGCTTGTCCGTGAGCGGGTTTCCTCGGTGGTAGAGAGAGCCGTTGCGGCTGTGAAGTTTCATCCAGACGGGCAGAACGTGTCCATCACAGTTGGCAAGTTACCGCCAGCGGAGGCCGTCATCGATGCCAGAAATCTTGAAAGTGCCATATATAACTTGCTACTCAATGCCTGCCAGGCGGCGATACGCTCAACTCACGCGCCTGAGATGAGGGTCCAGCTTACGGAAGTCGATGAACGGATCTACGTCACCATCCTGGACAATGGTCCCGGGATACCTGCCTCTATTCGGAAAGCGTTGTTCGAGCCGTTCGTGACCGCAGGAAAACCCAACGGAACAGGTCTTGGGCTCACCCTGGCTCGGCGAATCGCTGAAGAGCACGGTGGTAGCGTCTGGCTCGAGGAATCGAATCAAGAATGGACGGTATTCACGCTGAGTCTGTCGAAGAACCGATGATTAGCTTGAGAAGACCTGAGAGGGTGTTTGAAAAGTGTTATGTCTGTGCACGACGGTTCAGCATGAGGCGAATGGTGGCGATATCGATAAGCGTCTCCGACGTAATAGACGATTGAGTAAAGACTACGAACTCAGAGTGCAAACGCCTTGATCGGATATCAAGTCCGCTGCGCATTCCGTAATCTGGCGTAATTAGGAAGAACTCGCAGAAATATCCGCCGCGCATTCCGTAATCGAGCGTAATTAGGAGAAACTGAACGCAATCTCAGCGACGCCATGAGGTCTCTTAATCTTCTATCATTCAAAGTGAATGGATACGCACTGTACCTAAATTTGTGCCCGAAATCGGCACCCGATCACTCTGCGGCCCAATCGATGCGGACCTAAGTTATTAATAGGAAATGGTTTAGGGGGAAACTAGATGGTGCTGGGAGGGGGAGTTGAACCCCCATGGAGTTGCCTCCGACGGACTTTGAGTTTCCGGACATCTCTGTAAATCTAAGAAAATAAACGCAATGCAACCGTAATTGAGCGTAACCCTAAGTAGCTGAGCGACCGTAATTTAGAGCTGTTTGCCGCAGGCGAGAAAAGCTGACGGGTGTACCACTGGTGTACCGCGGAACAACCGCGAGTTAAAGGAAACATCGAGCTTTTGGCTACATGCATTCTCTCCAGAATTCCCAGGCTCGACTGTCACTGCACATGCTGTCAAATTCACCTAGTTGTTCCAAGATCGTGGGGTCCTGGATCTCGTTATAGACAGAATCCCACTCTATCCGCCAGATTGCGTGGATTTTGTATCCAGTAGCGTTCATTAGCGTCCATCGCAGGGCAACCGCCAAAAATGCCCATCCAAATCACTTGTCGATTCACGTCCAAATCTGGCTTCCTTCTAAATCGTGTTACTTAGAGAGCCAGAGAAGGCGACGACAACTTAATGTCCCGGGTCAGGAGGGAGGATAGGATTTGGGTAATTGGTCCCCTCTAGAGTCAGGTCTTTGTATTCGTAGCGTTCGTTTTCGTGGAACTGCTCAAGTGATTCGATCTTTAATGGCAATCCGACTCCGATGTATTGAGGTGCACTCCAGGTTATTACCAGGTCAGGAGTTGCTCCGGGTTTTTGATGGTTGTTGGCGTCCAGATACCCCGTGAGCTGCTTCACCCCGTCCGAGATAGATCCGCGGACGTAATACACCCCGCCGGGGCGAGAATTGAAGGGTGTGACTTTGACGCTTCCGGATATTTTCATCGTGTAGATGTCCGCATAGAGGGTCGCTCCCACGGGAGGGTTAAGGTCGACTGCAGGTGTAAATGTAATCCATTTCGTTATCAGCGGGCTCATTTTAGGGGATCCTCCTTGGATTTGTAGTCGGAGTTATAGGCATTTCGCGGGCCGATTAGTCGGCCCCAAGGAGAGCACAGTACCAGCTGGATTTCAAGAAAGAAGTCGGGCGCGATTCGAGGGAAACTGTCTAACGGACCGGGCGGATCAAACGATGCTGCCGTTCTCCCACCAGAAGTGTGTGAGGCCGACACCTCCACCGACACCGCTGATCAGAGCTTCCTGTGAGTGATCGAGAATTTCATCGCGCAGCCTCCAGAGATTTTCAGCCCGGAATGGGAGCGGAGACGGCGCAGGGATGGAGGTGTTGGGTTGCGGCCTCTTCAGAGGTACGCGATGCAAACGTCGACGTTCTGGTTAGGTACGCCCAATTGCGAGGCACTCAGGCTTCGCACATCGACGAGGACGGAGACATAGTAGCGTGCACTCCGTGATGCCTCCGCGATTCCGGCGAGAACTCCTCTCTTGTGCTTCACTGCACCGTGAGGCTAACCCCGCCGTGTTATTGGCCGGGTTGGGATCAGGGTTATCCGCCGTTACCGCTGCATTTTCGGTAATCACCGTGCCTGACGGCGCCGTCACCTTCACGGTCAGACGCACCGTCCATGTGGTGTTCGGCGCCATGCTGCTGTTTTCGTGGCAGACAATCTGTCCCGTTCCATAGTATGGCGGAGTAGTGCACGTGCCCAGCCCCGGCGTGCCGGAGATGCGGATGTAGTCGAAGGTCGTGCCCGCCGCGAGCTGCGTCTTCAGTACCTCGAAATCAGCGTTATTTGGACCCAGGTTCCATACCAATGAAAGGGGTCTTTCGCTCCAGTGCGGCGTCGGGAGATTTGCAGGGATTGTCCATCGTCGAGACTGCGGACTCGGAGAGTGTCGGCGAGTTGATCGAGGAAGGAAGCGCGCTCGAGGCTGACGTGGTGAAGGCGTGGACGACGCCGGGAACGCTGATGAGAAGGAAGTTCGCACGACACGAGGTGCCCGAGGATGATGTTCCTGGCGAATATCTGGATAAGAGAGGCGCACGGCTTGTTCGGCCCGCCAGAGAGTGTTTCAACCCACCATAAAAAATGCCTGTTATTTTGAACGTTGTTTACCTTGGACCGCCGTTCTAGGCGCAGTATTCTTCCATTCCGTCTCGATAATCTGAATATTTTGTTTTTTTCACGTCGGCTTCGACTCTCATCTTGTTTGCTTCCATCTCTTGCATGCTCGCCCCTTTCCCACCGATTGGGCAGCCGACCCCCGAAGTGCCCGAGTCTCCCGGGAAAGAATACTTCTGGCGCAGAAATGTCGCGTAGGCCTTGGTATCTTGAATAGAATCGACTTGGCCTAGATCGTCGGCTGAGGCGAAGTAGACGGAACTAAAATATTGCTTCTTTTGCGGCGAATTCAGCCCATAACAAAAAATGTACGCTCCCGGTCCGCCCGGGGTGCCGGGAAGGGCTTGAGCAGGCATCCCAAACGCGAGGACGCGGTTGTGATCACCCACCATCACGATACATGCGATCATCCAAATTACTATCGCCGTCCAGCCCACTAAGGTCAATCGAGTCATTGCCCCACCTCAGATTAGATTGGATCAACCAGCATTACCGATTCAATGACGGCGATATAATAGTCCTCCAGCTCCAGTACGACAACTGATTTGTCGGATGGAAAGTTGTACAAGCTCCGGCCTAAATTGCCGTTTACCGCCAATTCACAGTGACGAGAAGTCTATGGCATGGCCTCCAAATTCTGAAGCTACCTGCCGCAGGTTGGAATCCCCGCTAACCAAAATTCAGACCCTGATCGGCGTACAGTGCCCCAAGGGTAAGGAGTCGAATCTATGGAAGTTCGTAGGTGGCATTTGCCCGCATGTTAGAGACGCATCCTTCACGTTGCAGGATCGGCGGGCGCACCGTGAAGCGCGCAAAGAGAACGTTGCCAGAGAGCCGGTCGAGCTAATTGGATTGGCTTTGAGTTTCGGTGGCCTCCTCAAGCTCACGCCAGGCGCAGCAGCGATTGAAAGTAAGGCATTCCGAATCGGAATGCTCGGTCGGTCAGAGCTCCTCGGAGATCCGACCGACCCGTCCGACGAAGGTCATCCTTCGTAGTGGAAAGTAGGAGCACCAGGACAGGAACTCGATGTTCTCATCCTCGTTGCTGGGGATACTCGTGAATGCGTTGAGAAGGGTTGCCATGTTGATCGAACGCCACAATCTGATATTCCCGATCTCGGCAAAGATCAGATGTCGAACAACTACTTCCGCTTCGATTCGGTACGTTGCCGCTGCAAAGCATCGGTGACAGACACCCGATGGCAAGGCCGATCCGGCGGGGCTAACTTGCCCGCTCGCTGCTCACATACACAAGGTCAATACGCGCGACTCCGCTTCAGATACGGGTGCGTCCTTCTGGGTTTCACTCAAAGTTACGACGATCCTGGTCCAGGCGTTAAGCACCTGGAGGCACCTGCGCAGACAGTCATGTCTTTCTTTTCCGTGCAGAAAATATCCACCTTCGCTCCACTATCTCTTGGCCACGCTTGGAGCTGTATTCCTGCTCTTCTCAATTTTCGACTACGCCGTCGAACGCGCGCGCATTTCTCGCCTTCGTGCTTTTTTCCACTCAAAGTGGAGTACTCCCTGACAGGCCTAGAACGGTCATTGTGTGATCTAGTTGGAGGCCTCTGCGGTTGGGCTAAAGCCAACATTGAGCAGGTGCAAGCGGCGCGCAAGATGCACGTCCGCACTGCTCGCGAAGATTCGATCCCGCACTAACACGCTGTAGTTGACCTGACAATCAGAGCGATTGGTCTGCGAGTCGCCTACTCGCAAATACTCTCTTTTGCATTCTGAAGAGTATCTACCTAAGTTTGCATCGTCGATTTTTGAGACAAACTCATCGTTGTCGCCGTTGCTCAGGTTGAATGGAGTAGAGATATACCATGGCTGCGGTGAGGACGATGAACAGACGAGGATTTCTGGCTTCGGTTGCTGCATTGCCGGGAGCCGCTATGTTTCCAGAAGCGCTAGCGCACTCCGGGCAACAGATTACTCATGTGGATACGAGGACCAGTGGACCTTCTCTGCAGAGCAGCGTGGTGAAGGCTGAGGGTATTCAGCCGGAAGGTGCGGCGCCTGGAGCAAAAGCCTACGTTCAATTCAATGGTCCGACGGAGCAGCTCGCCGCGCTTGCCTCGGGGTTCGTGACGTTGGAGTTGGGAGCTCAGCCCCATCCACCCCATCGCCATCCTGAGGAAGAGATCATGATTGTGGGTGAAGGGTCTGGAGAGTTCTTCCTCGACGGCGTCACCACGCAGGTAAAGCTGGGAGACATGATTTTTGCTGAAGCCAACGTGCTACATGGTGTGCGGAATACCGGGGACACTCGCATGACGTTCTACTTCATCAAAATGATGGGAAAGCACGCCTCATGATTGAGCGCCTGATCCACTTAAGAAGCTTCTCATAGGCATCTTTCTGTCACTTCTGTTCCATCTGGATACATGGACGAATCGATCGATCATTCGCAACATTTGACCGAATTAGCCGGTTTGACGTTAATCGCCCACTGACAGTAACCGTCACCTGCCGGGCCTTCCTAAATCATGTGGGAAGAAGAGGCGTTCGAGTCATTCACAGTTGAGTCTTAGCGGAGCGTAACCAGAACGTAACGCTGGTCAAGGTGTCGCGCTCCTGATCGCATTTGAGAGAA
>Ga0207060_10161_pt1 | contig 25570 bp, 18 predicted proteins | sample Alteio_BWMinCont_30_FD_153270 | JGI IMG/M metagenome (GOLD analysis project Ga0207060, IMG submission 153270) | Enriched cells from forest soil in Barre Woods Harvard Forest LTER site, Petersham, Massachusetts, United States -... | ecosystem: Environmental > Terrestrial > Soil > Temperate forest >...
CCGAGAACTCATATCGGGCTAAAGACTACGCTCTAATCCGAAAGGTCATTTCTGAAACCGATATCCTGCTATTACGCGATGAGGCCTACCAAGTTCTTTCCTGCACTCGAGCTACGGGAAAGGTTCCGGGTGACGTCGCTGAGGTGGGAGTCTATCGCGGCGGCTCTGCCCGCCTTATGTGTGAGGCGCGCGGGAATCGAGCCCTTTACTTGTTTGATACGTTTGAAGGGTTACCGAGTACTGATCAGCTCGACGCTCGCTTTGGTGCCGGACAGTACGCTGCATCTTTCGAGAAGGTGCAAGACTATCTCTCTGTGTTTCCGGACGTGCACATTTACAAAGGATTGTTTCCTGCCACCAGCGGTCCGATTGTGGACAAGCGATTTTCGTTTGTCCACTTGGATGCAGATCTCTACCAGCCGACTCGCGATTCTCTGGAATTTTTCTATCCGCGAGTCAATGCTGGAGGAATGTTTCTGATTCACGATTATTTGTGGGCCGAAGGAGTCCGCAAAGCCGTACGGGAATTTTTTGCCCCCCGTCCGGAAACGATTCTGGAACTCGCTGGTGCTTACTGCGGTATCGTCAAACTTTAGTCCGCACGCAGCGAAATGCCCTACACTAGCTGACAGACTCCGAATAAGCCGATGCCGAACTTGTAGCGATGGCAGCGGATCTGGTGTGGAAGGAATCCGGCTTGGACCAGAAGTGGCCAAAAGTCCCGGAAGTCGTAGTACATCTTGTGGTCATCCATCTCTTCGGCTGGGCTCGTCCTAAGGCGGAAGGCCGAAAACTCTAGAAACCACTTCCCACGCCAGGTAGGTACGCTAAGCAGGCAAGTGCCACCTGGGGCTAAGATACGGCGCAATTCCTTCAACACGGCTAACGGATCCCACACATGCTCCAAAACGGAGATGCACATCACCAGGTCCTGCGATCCCGATTTGACGGCGCTTAGCACGTGCGGCAAATAGCCTTCGAGCGCCGTAACCTTGGGGTGGGTCTTTAAAGCGGCGGAAAGTGTGATATCCGCCAGCACAGCGGATTGAACTTTGTCCAAAATGCTCGATGTAAAGGTAGCATTGTGGCCGCATCCAATGTCGGCCACACGAATTTGATTGAAGTTCTTGACTGAGCGCCGGATCTCATGGCCGGACAACCAGATCCCAAAGCGATCCACTACAGTTTCCTTCCGCGAACTCGCGCCGTAAGCCTCCTTTCGTTCCGGCTGATTTAGCAGCCCGGCGTTTGCGTTTGGCATTGGTTTAGTGAGGGCGACCAGCTTCGCTCTGGCATAAAGTGCAACAGCACAACCGCAAAGTCAAAGCGTAATTGATGCGTGCGGTGCTAATAGGTGCCCATCCAGATGCAATCGCACGTCCTGCGGCTCGATCTGCAACATTCAGGCCACCACGATGCCCTCGGGGGCATACGGCTACATCGGGAACGCGGTTTCTTCGCTTCCCGTCCTCGACGCGGGAGGCTCTACGCGGCAACAGGAGGCCGACGTCGGGATCCTGCACCACGATCAGTGAAGGGCCGGCTGCCATTATGGAATCCCTAGATCGACAACGTACCCATCCGAGCTTTGTGTTTGAGTGCTGAATACCATTTGCTGAAGCAGGGGCAGAGGCGCTCTTGCGCGGCTTCCGAGCGAATTCCGGTGCTCATATTCCTTGTTACAGATCGGGAGGAGGAGGCAAACGAAGCAGCTTGCGCCGGAGCCGACGAATGGCATCGAAGAAGGGCAGATTCAAATAGCGGTCTAGTCGGGTCGTAGTCATGTCGAGTTTAGCCCTTGTTTCTGCCAATAGTTTTTCAGCCGCGATCATCCTGCTTTCGATTTGTGCCGAGACGGTTCCCAGTCTGCTCTCCACTTGAGTAAGGCTCGAAGACCCAATAGGTTGAGTTGAGGAATAACTTTGCTTCCAGAGAAGGCTCTTAACTCGTTCACTGGCCGCTGCCCAATTCTGCCTGTCAATCCAAATCGAATTGTCCGTTTTGTGCCCTCGCCAACGGAACTCGCTACTAGCTTCATAGCTGAAGACAAAGTTGGTTGTGCGACACAGAAATAGCAATAAGAACAAATCTTCCAACAGGGGCAGGTGAGGATCGTCCCATAGATCTTTGAGCAGTGAGGTGCGAGCGACGAATGCGTTAGAAGTTATGAAATTATCTAGAGATACAAGCCGGCCTCGATCGAAAGGTTCGAAGTAGGTCAATTCTGCGGGCTCGGCTGGCACTTCGGTCGAAGCGCTAACGTCCAGATCAGGCTCCCAAACGCGGATGGCTCCCGAGTAAGCAACTCCGCAGTCATTAAATCGATCGAGCAAATTCACTAGCAAATGCGCATGGTTCGGATAAACGACGTCATCGTCATCCAAGATCCCGAAATATTCGGCAGAAACCGCTCTAAGCCCATCCCACAGCTGGGTGCTACGAGAGCCAGTGTATGTACTCTGTACAAGTTGTACTGGCAGGTGACGGTCATATTTATCGAGAATTCGTGATAGGTGAGGTACCTCCTTGTACTGAACGATTACCGCACCTACCAGCCCGTAGCTCTGGCTTGCAATACTATCCAGCGCACGCTGAACATAGTTGGCGCCCCGATTTCCCACTCTTACTATGTACTGGACGCTCTTCTGACCCAATGCTTTGGGAGAACTGCGGGAACTGCTCGGGAGCGATTGCTTCGCTGCCACTAGTTCTTTGTGGTTGGGGATCAAATCAGATAGAAGCTTTTCCAAGGTGTAGTTCTGAGAGAAAATATTGTAGGCGCGTCGAGATAATCTGAGAGCGTCGTTTGGGTTCTCCGCTATCCATCGCATGTATTCAGATATCTGACTCGCAAGCTGCGAGACTTCATCTGTCGGTTCAAGGTATAGAACAGCATCCTGAAACACATCCCGGATGAAAGGATGTTCTTGGCAGATTGCGATTGCACCGGATGCTGCAATCTCGAAAATCCGGGAAGATGGTGTCGCAGCATCGGAGTGCTCTGTTCTGTGCAGACACAATCCTACGCCTGCGTCATTGAGAGCATTCAGAATACTCACCCCATCAAAGGGCAATGACCCGCGAAAGGAATACTTCAGATGCGACCATGCGGCCTGGGGGCCGTACACATCCAGATAAGATTCTGAGTCCAGGCGCTCGAATAGTGCGCCATATCGAGGGCCATCCCAGTTCGTGCCTGTGTACAGCAGGCGCGGGGACCTGAACTGTGGCGGACGATACGGAACATGATGTGTACTTGTAAACCATGGAGCAATGAAATGCTCTTTTGACGTGAGATACAGAATATCCTTCAGCCATCTCCGTATATGTTCTGAAGAGCAAAGATAGGCATCGTAGCTGAGTATATTTTTGTTAAATTGGGCATCATGGACAAAAAAAACTGGCGGAGTCACCATCGATCCATAGGTCGGGAATCTTGTCAACTTTGGTGTACGGAAGGCTAACGAGATGACGAAATCAGGCTCGCATTGGTTTATTTCCGTGGACGTTGCGACCTCGAAGGCCTCCCAACCGATGTTGCGCGCCGCAAGGCAAATCCTTTTCGAGAACTCCGTCTCGGCTACCTGTTGGCCCGCATAGTGGCTATGAATGGCGATTTTCAACGTCGTCAGTTTTCACTGGAAATGAAGTCGGAAGCGTCACTATAATTTTCGTGATATGGTAAGCCTCGCTGGCGTCGGAGAGCAATTCTAAAAAGCCTTTATGTTTCAATGTTTTTGCGCTGCGCTTAACTTAACGTTGCTTCGAATCGCTCAGTAACGATGATCTCAATAGTGACCTACGGAAGAAACGACAATTATGGCTTCAATTTGCCCAAGCGAACCGCGCTTGGCTTCAATTGTCTCGCCGAGGTGCTTTCGAACGATGACGAGATTATCTTTGTTGACTATAACACTCCAGACCATCTGCCCACGTTGCCTGAGTCCATCTGGGATACACTGACCGATAAAGCGCTCAGTCTCATAAAGGTTATTCGTATCTCCCATGATCTCCACGAGAAATGCAAGGCGGATTCGCCTCTGCCGATCCTGGAGAACGTTTCTCGTAATGCCGCCATTACCCGGTCTAACCCCCAGAATCATTGGATCCTTTCGACCAATCCGGATGTGCTTCTGGTTCTTGCCTGGCCGTGGCGAAACTTGGCTGAATTGCTCAAGGATCTGCCCGATAGCTTTTACGAGATGCCTCGTTTCGATATCCCCGAAAGCGTCTGGTCCTCGTTCTGTCGAACCGATCCTGCGGCGAATATGGCTGCTGCACGAGATTGGCTCTCATCGCACCAGGCTGCAGTTGCTGAGACGGTGCCCGATTGGCGTTTCCAAAAATATTTGTTATTCGACGCACCAGGAGATTTTCAGCTTGCGCCTCGCAACTACTTCTTCCGGCTGCGCGGTTTTGATGAATCAATGAACAAATATCTGCATTCGGACTCGAACTTGGCGAAACGGATGTGGTTGCTCAATGGGGGCCGCACGGATCACCTGCTAGGAAAATTCTGGGTGCTTCACCAGGATCACTATCGAAGCGGCGAATGGGCCAAGAATATCGGAACGATCGTTCATAACGATCTTTACGAGAAAGTGCTTCACCAGGACGATATTGAGGCGAACGACGAGAATTGGGGGCTCAAAGCCGTTCAATTGCCCGTATTTTCGCTCTGTCATAAGGTCCAAACGCAACGGATCGCCTGGTCGGATTCATCCGGTTCGGCGAATCGAGACCTCGCCCTCACTCGCGAGCCCGATTGGGGCATTCAACCGGTACATCGTCTCTCACACTACGATCCGGCCATAATTACGCTCTATCTCCGCGAGCATCTTCAATTAACGTCGCCACAATCGCTGATTGCGTATATTGGACAGAGTCCGTCCACGTTAGATTGCATCCGTCGCATTTGGGGGGAAGTGTCGCCCTTGGGAACTCCTGTTTTCGATTTGACCGGACCGACGGCTCAAGCGGACTCGGTGGAACCGGACGTTTTGCTAGTGGACTTCTATTATAATCGTTCTGATTACTGGGAACGGCGTGTCCGCTTAGTGCAGGAAAGCGTGCAGAGGCAACTCGAAAAACAACAGATCAGCAGTTATGAGGCTGGGGAGAAGATCAGCATATTTACCGAGACGACCGATACGCGCGAGTGGGAAAGTCAAATGAGTTCATTGTGGAAACCCGTACTTCCGAACCTCCGCCTGCGTCCCGGAAGCTCAATCATTCTGTTGGGCTGTAGCCAATACGTGAGCGCGTATGCGAAATTTAAGGAAGCATTCTCGAAATGCTATGTAGGTACACGAGATGGCACCACGCGGCGGCCACACTTGCGTACATTTTATCAACGGCTCCAACGGCGCCGGAGTTCTCCCCCGTTCACTACACGTGAGAATCTCATGGGATCGTCCTACTTCACGCGGCGAGTCAGTAAGCCCCGAGAACATAACGGTACAATCGATCTGCAAACTCTTTACGTCCATCATCGACTAGTAGTCTTGCGAGTGAATTAGAAATAAATGGCAACCGTTCAAGATGTGAAGAAATATTGGGATCGACGGCCGTGTAACATACGGCATTCGCCTAAGCCTATGGGCACTCGAGAGTACTTCGACGAGGTCGAGAGGCGTAAATATTTCGTCGAGCCTCATATTCCAAGGTTTGCAAACTTCCCGCGCTGGCGGGGAAAAGAGGTTTTGGAGATTGGTTGTGGAATCGGAACCGACTCGGTAAATTTCGCCCGCAATGGCGCCAATCTTACGATTGTAGAGCTTTCAAGCGAGAGCCTAGCGATTACTAAGAGGAGATTGGAGCTCGAGAATCTCCAGGCAAACTTCATTAATGGTAATGCGGAGGAACTTGACCAGCTTCTTCCGGCAAATAAGAAATTTGATCTAATCTATTCATTTGGGGTGATACACCACACGCCGCATCCGGAACGGGTTATCAGAGCTATCACCAACCGGGTAAAACCCGGCGGTGAACTGCGGATGATGGTTTATGCTCGGCACTCTTGGAAAGTCTTGTGGATATACGCCCGTTATGCTTGGCGGGAGCCTTGGAATTGGCGTCGGTTGGCGGCTAAATACTCAGAGGCGGAAATCGGTTCGCCGGTTAGCTATATTTACTCGCATCGGGAAGCGCGCGCGTTGCTCCAGGAATTCGAAATCGTGAGTATCACTAAAGACCATATCTTTCCCTATCGAATTTCAGACTACGTTCAATATCGGTACGTCAAAAATTGGTATTTTCGGTGGATGCCGAATTCTTGGTTTCGCGGCATCGAGAAGCGTCTAGGCTGGCACATGCTAATTGTGGCGCGGTCAGCACACGGTTGATATGACTGAGACCTCCAATACGACTACGCTCTCACCCAGAGCTGCGTTCTCAGCGGGGGGAACTATAGACGATAGCTGTGTCGCATGCCGCGCACGCCTACCAAGAACGGGATATCTGAGAATCAGCGGGGGTTTCCTTGCCCGCTGCGAGAATTGCCAAAGCTGGACATCGCTCCCCCGGCCCACCGTTCAGTCGCAAGCTTCGTTGCATGACACTGCCGAATACTTCGACCATCCGTATTTCCAAGCACGCCGAGAAGATAAGAACCTCGCCGCGAAGCGTTGCCGCATCATTTTCAGTCAAATTAGTAAGTATATTGACACGAAATCGCTTCGCGGTGAGCTTATGCTGGACATCGGATGCGATGTAGGTTCCTTGCTTGCCGCAGCGGCCGAGAGTTTCGGCATCATCCCTATTGGGCTGGACGTGGCTGAGCGCGCCGTGCAAGCGGCGCGATCTCGAGGCTTGCAAGTGTTCCATGGAACGATTGAACAGGCTCCGGTGGACTTCTCCAGCTTCAAGATTGCGACAGCTGTAGATATAGTTGAGCATGCTACTGATCCCGCGAATTTCTTGAGAAGCGTGCGTGAGCGCATGGCAGCGGGAGGCATTCTCTACGTCCAAACACCTAATTGCGAGTCAGTAATTTACAAGCTAGGTTGGCAAATCTGCAGGGCTACAAACGGCCGCCCTCGAGGCTCGGTCGGAAGGTTATTTCCACCCCAGCATATTCAGTACTTCAATCGGCGCGGTTTTCAGTTGCTTGCGCGGCGGACAGGATTCGAGATTGTGGATATCCAAACACGAACTCTACCCGTGGCTGACATTGTGACATCTGCTCTAGTTCGTGCAGGTCTAATGGGATTGCAGGCAATTGACTCTCTCGGAGGAAGGCAGATTCTGCTCTGCACTGTCTTGAAAAAGAGTTAAAAGAATTCCATTTACAGATAGGACGAGAGTATACTCTCGAAGATCGTGCGGATTGGAATCGTCCGGCCGCTGCTGTCAACCTGAGGAGATTTCAGGAATGAACAAACCTGGGTCGTACACGTGGATCGTCGTACCCACGCTAAACGAAGCCGGAAACATACGTTTACTGCTGGAAGGTATACGCCAGGCGCTGCCAGACTTGCGCTACCACGTCTGTATTGTCGACGACGGCAGCAAAGATGATACCGTTGACATTGTCCGGAACTTCATCCGAACAGCCTCCGCCGATAACGTCTCAATCATTCAGAGAAAGAAAACTCACCTAGGTTCGCAACGTGGAGTGGCGGTTTGGACCGGGTTGCAGTACGGTTTTCGTCATTCCGAATGTGATATCTTTGTTGAGATGGATGCCGATCTTTCTCACCGCCCTGAAGAACTCCGAATAGGTATCGAGACAATCTTTCGATTAGGCTATAACGTAGCTATCGCTTCCAAATACTTGATAGGCAGCAGGGTAGTAAACCGTCCTTTTGGGCGAAGGCTTCTCAGTCGCGTCGCCAACACTACTGTCCGCTCGCTTGTTAGCCGCAAAGTCCGCGACTACAGCAATGGGTATCGGTTTTATGATCGGGAATGTGTAAGCATGATCTGCGCGCATCGGCTGCGATACGGAAGTCCGATCTATCTAACCGAAGGACTGGCATTGCTGATGGCCCATCGTATGCGCATATATGAATTCCCGACGACGTACATTGGACGAGGTGAAGGGCTCTCTAAGCTCAGGCTCATGGATCTAGCAAAAGCAGGTATTGCTGTATTCGATATAGCAGCACGCTTTCATTTCCATTCGCTTGGATTTGTGCGTGGCACTCCCGCTTTCTCCCAAGTTCAGATCTCCCAAGTCGAGCCAGCAGTTCAGCCGCAGACGCACAGTAAATGAAATCTGCAGTATCCACCGGTAATCAGGCTTCTCTGGCAACTAGGTCGGGCAAGTTTGAGTGGGACACCTATGCCGTACGGGTCACTGCGCTCATTGTGGCAACGTGCGCGGTGGTGTGGGCTTTTTTTTGTGACCACCCGCAAGAGTTCGACGATATCGGACTGTTTAATGCTCCCTACATGTATGCCCATTATGGGGCGGTGACTTACCCGGCCCACGGTCAGTTTCATTCTCTTGTGATACACCCTCCTATTCACTACTTCTTGCTAGGACTATTGATGAAAGTCGGCCTTTCACCATTCTATGCTGAAGCCGTTCCTCCGCTCTTCATGATTCTGTTAGGAATTTATTTAATTTGCTTTTCAAGGTTTCCTAATCCGATCAAGGCCGGACTCTATTTGGGTTTTTGCGTGCCTCTCTTCCTTAGCTTCGTGCCAACGATGCGCCCGGATGTGCATCGTGGTCTGGCCCTATTTACGGGACTTATCGCGCTTGAGAGTGGACGCCTGCAGAACTGGAGTACTCGACGGCTTTTTCTTGGAAGCTTTCTCCTCACCTATGCGTCTGCTCTGCACTATCCGGGCTTCAGTGCTTTCCTCGGCGTGCTCGTGTACCTTATTTGGATTCTGAGGATTAGGAGTGAACTAAATTGGAGGAAGCCGACTTTCGCGCTAATCGCTGGGGGCTGTGTCATCGGCCTTCCCTATCTCATGCTGTTCGTTGTTCCCCACTTTCACGAAATTTTGGCTGATGTCGCAAGCACCGAGCCTTTTGGAGGCGTTGCCGCTAGTGTGCGAATTCACCTTCAGGTCTACAGCAGTCTCTTGAAGAACGGCGGAATGTCTACAGCGCTAGCGCCCAGAACGCTTTTTCTCCCGCTTGCCATTGGTATTCCGCTGATTTTTCTGTCTACGCCTGCCTTATTGGCGCTTCGCGCCACACGTGGTATGGCGTTAGCGAGTCTCCCTTACCCTCTTTTTCTGTTGCTCCTGATGAACCACAAGTTGTACTGGCCCGGGTATTTCTTGCCTGAGTTTATGCTATATGTTGGCAGTGTTGGCGCCCTATTAGCTTCCGCCCTTTATTTTCTGTGTAATCGCCTGGTGCCGGGACGCTGGTCTGCATTGGCCTGGGGGCTATTGTGCATCACGGGTTTAGCAACATTGCTCAATACCTCTCCGTCACTTCGGGCTGCGGAGATTTCCCTTGATCTACGCGTACATGAAGCTGAAATAGCGCGCTCAGCAGGGCGCATGATTATTGGCCCGAACGCGCTGGTGGGTAGCCGCAATGCCGTCATGTTCTATGCGAGTGGTGCTAAGTACTACTACGATGTGTCTCCGGATGTTCTCTGGACCCTCAATCCACCTCTTGATCTCAATGGGTATTTCAAGCCGTTCGATGCCATCGTTGAACATCAGGCCTTCAGCGGGTTGACCGAAAACACGCAAGGCAAGTCCTTGGTTTCATGGTATGCCGACGGGATTCTGAACTTACGTGGTTTTTATCTCTCGTTCGACAATCCTGCCTTACGTTATCTCGTTCTAAATACCAAGCCAGCAAACCAGATCCAAGGCTTCGCCTTACTGAACAAGGGGCAGCTAGACCATTTTCAGGAATTGCGGGACGGCGAGTATGAGTTTGTATCAGCCGTGTGCGACCAGGCCCTAACACTAGTGAATCCTACCGCGCCAAAGCCGCTGTTCACCAGTGCTTTTTTGCTCCCACCAGAGTCCGGCGGGCTGCCGCAGAAAGCTCTTGTTACGTGGTTGACGAAAAGAAAAGATTACATCGCATCTGGTCGAGCGATCTTGACTAATTGCCGCGTCCGGGACGAAGTTTCACTTGGAATGGAGCAGGTTGATGTTCATCAAATGGTGGCTACCCTAAGAAAAACTGACCAGACTATCCAATTTCCTGAACATCTCGACGATGCGCTGGAGGCGCGCTATGGTCCCCCGCTGGAGTTCAAAGTCACAGCTGACGGTTGGGTCGATGTGATCAATTTTCGCCGTGGGGAGCACTCAGGCGAATCGTATTCGTTTTCCAAAGGGGAAAGTCACGAATTTTTTCGGTCTGATATGAATTCCACCGATGGCTGGCAAGTCAACCGCTACGGTCAGAGGGGTGGGTTAACCCTTCTGCCCGATGGATTCCGGAAGGGAGACGAGACTGGCAAATACTCTTCAGGCAGTTCGCGCGACCATCTCAGCTCAATTTTTGTGAATGAACCCCTTCAGAGCGGCATTGTATTCTTCTCGGTGTGGGCAAAACCACTTGCAAACTCGGAACTACCACAGGTAGCTTTGCAGAATGCCAATTATACGCTTATCGGCCAAGCGCGCCCTGTAGTGACTCTGCCTGACGGATGGGTATTATTAGCAGGGTGGAAGGAGGCAACTAAACGAGAACAAGTTCGGCTGGTGGTGGTCCAGAAGCCTGAAACAACATCTCTCTTGGATAAAGCACTTATCGTGGAGTCCGGCAATCATTCCTTAAACCAGCTGGTCCAACCTTGAAAACCTCGAAGGTTCGTTCTGTGTGGAACGATGACCCATTGAGACCACCCCATTTCACGCGATCCCTCGGGAACCCACTCTGCTGGCAACTTCGTTGTCTCCAGGACAGGAGAAGAGTAGGATACGCAAGCGAGAGTTCCAAATCAATTCCGGGCGGTACGTTCGTGGCCGAAGCCGCTCCTTGCCTTGTTGGCAATAGCGGCTGAGGTCCACAAGTGTCCTGATGCCAAATATCTTCAATAGAGCCGCAGAAGTTTATCTATTTGATACTTGCACATTGAAATGCGGCTACTGTCACCTCGCGGAAACCGGGAAAGTGCTTAAGGCGTCCGACCTGGAACCCTACCGTGACCCAGCCTACATCGACCGTGTAACTGCTTTTTTTAACAGCCGCACAACCGCTTCACAGAAATGGAACTTGATGTTGACTGGCGGCGAACCACTCCTCATGCCCAACTTTTCGCGATTCTGCAAGAGCTTGTTCGAATGCGGGAACCTGGTTTCCTTGTATACCGCGCTAGTAGTTGACAAGAGTCATCCGTCCTTCAAGTTTCTGCTCGATCACGGCGCACCTGAAGTGGACTATATAATGGCATCCTTTCACCCGGAGGCTGAGTTACAGGAAGAGGAGTTCTGGGAACGAGCTAGCTTACTCAAGCATGCAGGCCATAACCTGCTTCTTCGGTTTGTCGGCCACCCCGCGCGTTTGCATTCGCTGGAGAAGGTGTCCCAAAGATGCCAAGAACTCGACGTTTGCTTCTACCCTACCACTCTATTCTCTGATCACTATCCGCACGCATACACAGGTAGAGAAAGAGAGCAATTGGCTTCCCATTTTGGGTCTCTGAGCCAAGCGATTCAGCTCGCCGGGGGAATCGACACAAGCCAGTCCACATGCTCCGCTGGAAGTCACGTTATTGCCGTTCACTTGCCAACCGGAGAAATTTGGCCCTGCATCTCAGTGCACTCTCCGGTGTTAGGCAACGTGTACGAAGACCGTCTCACACTTTTCGATGCTGCCATCGCTTGTCCCGAAGCTGGTATCGCGTGCATCTGCGACATTCACTTCCAACAGGACATCGTCTCTGGAACGAATGACCGCGACCGCTTTGAACGACAGAAGTCGGGATTCGTTCCACCTCTACCGATCGCAAGTCAGTCGCAACTCCTCAAGGAGAGGCAACTTCGCTTTACAAAAGCACCCAAGGGCATCGGGCACGTCCTGAACGATATGCAGCTTGTTTTCCCGAAGGCGTATGTGAAAGAGCAGTTTGTTAACAACTTCGGGGCCGCTCCAAAACCCACGGAAGTGTCCAGACCTGAGGCGTTCGTTGCGGCGCTCACGCCAGAAAGGATCTCCGTTAACGAAGGATCGGGCGGCGAACCGCGGCGCAATGGGATGAAGCTGAAACGACCGGCCATCACCGACGGGTTTGACATGCCCGGCTTCGCCGGAAAGTATTGGATTTGGCCGGAGGAATACGCTCTGCTTGCGAAATATCTAGACCTCACTGAAGGCGCCTATCTAGAGATCGGTTCTATGTGTGGCATCATCGCCTTGAGCCTGGCGGAAAAACACCCCACCCGCAAGTTTACATGTGTGGACGCCTTCACGGCTGGACACGGAACGATTGCAGGAGAGAAAGAGACCTTCCTCAGCAATCTTCGAGAGCACAACCTGATAAATGTCACCTTGATCGAAGGCGACTCCTTGAAGGTTGTACCAACACTTTCGGAAAGGTTCGATGTCGTTTTCGTTGATGGCAACCACGCTTATGAATACGTCCTAGGCGACGCCAGAAACTCCTGGCGTCTTCTTGCCCCGGGTGGCTTCCTCGTTTTTCATGATTATGAGTGCGTGGAAGCGACGACGCGGGCAGTAAGAGAATTTGTGAAGGAGACAGGAGCGCGATTCGTAGAGAAGGTCTCGAGTGTTGTCGTTACCTGCAAGGCCCAAGACGGGGAGCTATCTATTGACACGGACACAGAGAGGCTGTCTACCGCCGAAGCTACCATTCATACCCTACAAGAACAGATAAAGCACCTGACGCAGCTACTTGCGTCTTCACAGCATGAACGAACGGAACTCTCAGCCAACATGAATAGGTTGGAAGCCATCTGGCTGAGTGTTGAGCGCTCCGCCGGCTGGCGCGCACTCAATTCATGGCGACGTAGACGAGAAGGGTTGCTTCCCCCTGATACTTATCGCCGGAAGCTGTATGACTCTTTCCTGCGGCTGCTGCACAGCAAAGGTTGACTTCTCGGCGGACAGAAGTCGTTCATCTAGGGGCGTGCTTATTCGCTTTCAGCGCTAGCACGTCCCCTGGTCTTAAAAGATAATTTTCTGAACTTCGGATAAGTCCCGATAAGTCCGGTGGTCTCAAGAGGTCGATGCAACACTGGCCTGTAGTCTACTCTCGGGAGTTTCAAAGCCCAACGTCTTGCATAAGCGAAGGCCCAATAAGCGCACAGGCTGGGAGCAAAGAGAGAGGCTCTACGACATCAACCGGCAGATTTTGGCTCGCAACTCCATTCTCGAAGGAATGCGATTCTGCGCCGAACTCGACAAGCGGCATGCGCCGCCGCTTTACGATTGGACAAAACACGGAGAAGGGTGGTTGGGGTAGAAAGCAGCCTGGCGTGATGCCACCCTGCGCGGGAAAATCCGTCAGCGATAGCGATGACCAGCCTTCATGGATTTCCCTACCGGCCATGATGAAAATGAGGATCTCAACGCCTCATTATTTGGACCAGATGAAAGGCAAAGCCAGTCCGTTCGGATTTGTCTTACATCCTCGAACCCGTGACAAGCTGAAGCTCACGCTGCTCAGCCGGTTCAGCAAAAACCGCACAGGCTGGGCGCATTCCTTATGCATCAACACGGATGACGGTCGGACGTTCCGCAACATCTGAAGGCTGACCCGTGTAGGTACGCACCCGGTTACCTCATCGAGAGCCGCAGTTTGTTGCCGTCGCTGTTTTTGACTTTTGGGGATCGGCCGAAATCAAGCGCTTCTTTTCATCATTAGATTTCAAGCGATTTCATATTGCGTTGTGATCCTTTTGGGGCGGATTGGGTGTTTGGAGATTGCGGGTCAAGTTCACTAACTACTGGCAAAAACATTGAATGTGCCCAAGGAATGGCCTTAAGAAGTCTGCGGTGAGGGTGATGGACATCTCTTGCTTTATGGCCATGAGTACAATTCAATTGACAACGAGCGATGTGAATGTTATCAGGCTCCCTTGTTCCAAGGTTGGCGTAGAGTGCGTTCCAAAGGTGCTGCTGGGAGAGCCTATGTCTAGTTGTTGCATCCGAACTGTTAAGTATTCATACAAACAACATCTCCATCTTGCGAGGTACTGAGAAATGAGCTTTAGCGATCATTCGCAGATGCAAATTCAAAACATTGCCGTTTTTGGGCTGGGGAAGCTCGGGGCCTGCATAGCTGCCGCCTTTGCGAGCCGAGGATTTGAAGTAATCGGATATGATATTGACAGTCGTAAGACGGAAGCCGTAAAAAAGCGGTTAGCCCCCATTGAGGAGCCACATCTCCAGGAAACGATTGAAAGCGCAGGCTCACGCCTGAAGGCGACCAATGAAATTGAGGAAGCTGTTGCCCAATCGGACGCCTCCTTTTTTGTCCCCTCGACACCTAGCTTGCCTGACGGTAGCTTCAGCAACCACTTCCTGATCCCCGCGGTTGAGTCCGTCGCTATGTCTGTTCACCGACGAAGAAAGCCGCGTCACCTCTTCGTTGTAAACTCGACGCTGACGCCCAGCACCTCAGACCAAGTGCTTAAACCATTGCTCGAGAGAATACTGGGCGGCGAATGCGGGAGGGACTTCGGTTTAAGTTATAACCCTGAATTCATTGCTTTGGGTGATGTTATAAAGGGCCTACTTCGGCCCGATTTCGTTCTTATTGGTGAATCGGATGCTCTTTCTGGGGTATTGCTGGAGCAAGCTTACAAGAAACTGTGCACCAACTCTCCGGCAATCGAGCGGATGTCCAATATCAATGCGGAATTAGCGAAAATTTCGCTCAACTGTGCCGTAACCATGAAAATCAGTTTTGTAAACCAGCTAAGCGGCGTGTGCGCCAAAATCCCTGGTGCGGATCCGAGCGTGATCTTGAGAGCCATTGGCAAGGATCGGCGCATCGGTTTAGATTATCTAAAACCGGGCTTGGGCTTCGGAGGTCCCTGCTTCCCCCGCGACAACCGGCTCTTCCAGTATGTCGCTCAGTCCGTGGGTGTTGAGGCAGCCCTATCTCATGCCACCGATAGAGTAAACGAAGATGTGAATCAACGACTGCTGGAAACTGTCTTGGCACTGTCCTCGGGTGACGGTACGGTGGGTGTGCTAGGCTTGGCCTATAAGCCGTTCACTGGCGTTATTGATTGCTCACCTGGCATGTGGCTTTGCGAGCGCCTTGCGGCGAGTGGTCGGCGAATCTTAGCGCATGACTATTTGGCAGGCGCTAATGCGCTGCCTAAATTGCCGTCAGAGCGCGTCCGGGTTTGTGACGATCCGGCCGAGATCATACGGGAAGGGTGCCAAACATTAATTATCACCTGCCCTTGGCCAGGTTATAAAGAGCTTTTTAACTCAAAAATGAAACTGTTGCCCGCCAAGGATACCGCCATTGTAGATCCCTGGCGCCTCTTGGAAACCGTTGTGCCACAGTTCAACGGCGTGCGCTATATTACGACCTTGGGCTCCGCCGCTGTTTCCACTTCTGCTGAGTTGGCAGCGCATGTCTAGCCTTAATTTGGATACGATGTGAAAAGGCCTCGGGTCAATGGAGTGTAGTCCGGAGTGCTCCCTTACATCGTCGTTGCGAAAATCATTTCGCAGCGAGGCTTGTCACCTTAATAGCGAACCCGGGAAAAACCACGCCTACATTACTCGGCCAATAAAATGAATACGGGACGTCAGATTCAGGGAGGCATGAGCACTAGGTTGCAACTTCTGCACACCGAAGTTGGATTTGACCTTCTGGTGGATCCCGGTGATTACCTGAGCCTTCTCCTTATACGAGACGGGATCTTCGAGGCCCCGGAAACTGACTTGGTTACGCGTATAGTACGAACGGGCGATACGTGCATCGATGCCGGATGCCACTTGGGGTACTACAGCTGCCTCTCGGCGCGACTAGTCGGAGAGGAAGGCCGTGTTTATTCCTTTGATGCTAATCCTCATGCCTGTGACAGCACACGTCGCAATCTCGCTCTTAACGGCTTGTATTCTACCGAAGTGATTCAGTCCGCGCTCGCCGACAGAAACGGCACGACCCAGTTCCACATTTCCGCGGATGACCAAACAGGGCTGAGCTCCTTGGGAGCAATCCCTCTGTGTAAAGAAACTATTCCGGTTCCCTCCTTGCGCCTGGAAACATTCCTCGACTCGAGGCACGTCGGCCGGGCTCGCCTGCTTAAGATCGACGTTGAAGGGGCCGAAGAGATGGTGCTCAGAGGGCTAGGCCACTTTCTGGCTGACCATGCCATTGATTTCATTTTGGTCGAATGTTTCGACGAACGGCTCCGACTATTAAATACGTCAGCGGAATCGGTAGCGGGCATACTTAAATCAGCTGGCTATACACCTTGGGAATACGCAACGCAAAATTCTGTCGGGTGGTCAAAGGTACGGGAAGTGCGCAGTCGCGGAGACTGTAATTATCTGTTTGCGAGTCCCGAGCTTACAGAGAAAGTCCCCAGTATCTCGCTATCCTCAGCCTTGGGTCGGGCTCAAGGCGAGAGGGACCGGCTGCAAGATCAGACGGACCGGCTACAAGACCAGATGGATGATATCCAGCACCAGAGGGACGAATTGCTCAGCAAGAACGCTAGTTTGAGAAAAGACGTTCAGAAGTTACAAGACGACGCGGACTGGCTTCTAGCGTCCATCCGGAGTCATGAAGAGCAATTGGCGGAACTTATCGCGGCGAAACAGGATATCGAAACGCTTTGGATACAGGTGCAGAACTCCTCTAGTTGGCGCATCCTCAACAAATGGCGCAGAGTGAGAAACCGGCTTGTCCCTGACGACACGTGGCGTCGCAGACTGTATGACGGTATTCTTGGGCGTGTTACTGGACGAGAGTAATCTTCTGCGAGAATAAACTGGAAGCGGCTCGTCACCTCGTGCTTGAGGAAAGAGAAAGAGTCAAGCGCCCGTACTGACGGCGTGAGTGCAGTCACAAAGACGCGTTCGTGCTAAAAGGAATCCGAGCGCATCTTCTTGGCTTCAAGAACAATTATGAGGCATGATGGCGGGCGAGCCAGGCGAGACCATGCCGCCTCCGGCCATACAAATCATTAGCCAATACGCACCACGAACTGATAGAGGGCAACACGGAGAGCAACGACATGTTGCCACTGAATCGGGTTCCCATGCGCGCAGAGCCTCACAAAGCTAAGCGAGAATGGCGGTTTGCTGATGCGATAGTTCGTCGGCCCGCCATCACCGAAGGTTTCGTGATGTCGGGTTTCTCTGGACGGTATTGGATTTGGCCTGAGGAATATGCTGTGCTTGCTAAGTTTGTGCAACTCACTCAGGGAAATTACCTAGAGATCGGCTCGATGTGCGGCATCATCGCGATGAGCCTGGCAGAGAGGCATCCCAATCGCAACTTTCTATGCATCGATGCGTTTGTGTCGGGGCATGGCGCCATTGCTGGCGAGAAAGAGACATTTCTAAAAAATCTTCGAGAACACAATTTGAAAAACGTGACCCTTATCGAGGGAGACGATCTGAAGACTGTACCGACGTGCTTTCGCGTCAATTCGATGTGATCTTTATAGATGGCAACCACGCATACGAATATGTCTGGCCGCTCATTGCGTCGTCATCATTATTTCACGATTATGATTACGTGGAGGAAACGACCAGGGCAGTGAATGAATTCCTACAAGACAGGGGCACGCCTGGTAGAGAAGGTCTCCTGCATTGCCGTCGCTTACAAATCTGCCGACAACGACTCATGTAGCGACAAGCCTCAAAAGACCGCTTCGATGGACGCAAGAGTTCCTGAACTGAAGTGAAATCGAACGCCTGACCCAGTTGCTAAATGTCTCGGAACAAGAAGGGGAGACGTTAAGAGACGAAAAGAATAGGTTGAAGGCCACTTGGCAAGCAGTAGAAAGCTCGGCTAGTTGGCACGTACTGAGCTTATGGCGGCGTACCCGAGGGAGGTTAGTTCCGCCTGGCAGTGATCGCCGGAAAGTGTATGATTCGCTCCTACGGCGACTGGTGAATGGATTGCCGTAGAACAGTTCTACCGAAAACTTGGGAGGCGGGCTGTAGCGTACACGCCAGCGTCACAAAAACTAGACCACTCCGATGGGCGAGTACTATCCATTGTTGTTTCAGACGGTCTGACGTCTGAATCCCTTATCAGCATCGATACCCATGACTCCTAGATTCCTTGCGGCTCCGCATATTTGTTCCCGTACAATATCCGTTCTTATCTTTTGCGGATAGGCGGCGTTCTTATAGCTCGCAGCGACTAGTTTACTGTTTCAAGGAAAGGCCGATACATGTTGATAGCGGTGGGCCAAATTAACACGACTGTGGGTGATATGCGCGGAAACACCGAGAAGATGGCGGAGTTCGCTAACCGCGGCTATCAACGCGGAGCTCAGCTAATCGTTTTTCCTGAACTCGCGATCTGCGGCTATCCTCCACGTGATCTCGTGCAATGCAACGGTTTCCCAGAAGACAATCAGCATTGGTTAACTGAACTCGCTTGTCGGTTGCCGCCGGATTTGACAGCAATAGTCGGATATGTCAAACGGTCGCCACACGCTTGCGGCAAGCCATTCGCGAATGCTGGTGCTGTTCTGACAAATGGCAAGTTACGCTACTCCCAAGCAAAGATTTTGTTGCCAACGTATGACGTTTTCGATGAGCAACGTAATTTTGAACCCGGTGGACTTCCCGCAATCTTTCATGTGGGGGAAAAACGCGTGGGCCTTACCATTTGCGAAGATTGTTGGAATGACAAATATTTCTGGGAGCGACGCCTTTACCCACGCGACCCTGTCGAGGAAATAGCTACTGCACACCCCGATATCATCATCAACATATCGGCGTCACCTTATGCGTTTGGTAAGCGAGCGTTCCGATTGAAGATGTTACAGGCGATTACCCATCGTTACCGAGTACCCGTTATTTTTGCGAATATGGTGGGCGGTAATGACAGTTTGATTTTCGACGGATCGAGTCTTGCACTGAACCGAAGCGGCGAGATTTGCGCTCAAGCAAAACCATTCGAGGAAGACCTCATATTCTTTGATATAGACCAATGCACCAAAGATATACATCCTCAGCCTGAATCTGAAATAGAGGCAATTTTCGAGGCCCTCGTGTTGGGGACACGTGACTATTGCGGCAAGTGTGGCTTCGAGCGGGCCATCATCGGCCTAAGCGGTGGAATCGATTCCTCGATAGTCGCGGTGATCGCCGCACGTGCCCTTGGCCCCCAGAACGTCATCGGAGTCGCCATGCCGGGGCCATTTTCTTCTGAGGGCAGTCTTCGTGATGCACGTCAACTCGCTCAGAAGCTGGAGTTACGGTTCGAGGTAGTGCCGATCACAGACGAATTTGAGACTTTTCGCAAAGCCCTGAAGCCGGTTTTTCGTGAACTTCCAGAGGATGTGACCGAGGAAAATCTGCAAGCTCGCATCCGCGGCACAATTCTGATGGCCATTTCGAATAAGTATCGGGCGATTGTCCTTACTACTGGCAACAAGAGCGAGTTGGCTACCGGGTACTGCACGCTCTACGGCGACATGGTCGGTGGCTTAGCAGTGATCGCCGATATCTACAAGACCATGGTTTACGACCTAGCACGCTGGGTGAATCGTAACGGTGAAGTGATCCCGCATGCCTGCCTGGATAAACCACCCTCGGCTGAGCTTCGCCCGAACCAGACCGACCAGGACAGCTTGCCGCCATACGACATCTTGGATCAAATTCTCTCGGATTACATCGAAGAGAACGCCAGAGCCGAGGAAATAGTCATGAAGCGCAATTTATCTCCGGATCTTGTGCGAGACGTTATCCGGCGTGTCAATCAAAACGAATATAAGCGCCAGCAAGCTGCACCAAATTTAAAGGTCACGCCAAAGGCCTTTGGCGTTGGCCGAGTTTTTCCCATCGCACAGAAGTATTGGCTGTGAATTTCCGCTTGGCCTGTGGCTGAACAGCGATCCAAGGAAAGTTGCGAGCAGTGAGGTAATCGTCTTATTCTCGTGAGCTAATTACTTCATTCAACTGCGGGCGTCTGAGGTTCTAGCTCCCCGCTCACGTGCAACATACTCATCGTAGATCCATTGGTAGGTTTTTTCGAGCCCCGTCTTTAGCGAAATGTCCGGCTCCCAATGCAAATACCTTTGAATAAGCGTGTTGTCGCTGTTTCGACCATTCACACCTTTGGGAGCATTCAAATCATACCTTCGCGTGAGTTTGATCCCGGCAATCTCTTCGACGATGTCCACCAGCTCATTGATAGTCACCATTTCGCTTGAGCCAAGATTGATCGGTTCGAGGATGCTCGAATGCATAATGAATTGGGTGCCCTTAATGCAATCGTCGATGTACATAAAGCTGCGAGTCTGATTACCGGAACCCCAAATCGAGATCTCGTGCCGTCCGCTCAGCTTTGCCTCAATCACCTTGCGGCAAATTGCCGCAGGAGCCTTCTCCCGGCCCCCGTCCCATGTGCCGTGCGGCCCGTAAACGTTGTGGTAACGCACGACGCGTGTCTCGAGGCCAAAGTCCTCCCGAAAATGGCGGCACATCCTCTCGCTGAAGAGCTTCTCCCAGCCGTAGCCGTCTTCGGCCAGCGCGGGATAGGCGTCTTCTTCCTTAAGTCCCGGATTGTTGGTGTCTTTTTGCTTATCTCCGTTGTAGACGCAGGCGGAGGATGAATAGAAGTACCTCTGCACGCCGTGAGTCCGGGCGGCCTCCAGCAGATGCGTATTGATGAGGACGGACAACATACAGAGCGCCTTGTTGTGTTCGATGAAACCCATGCCGCCCATGTTTGCGGCAAGGTTGTAGATGTGATGTCCGCCCTCGCAAACTGTCTCGCAGTTACTTTTCAGATTTAGGTCCAGAACCAGATTCTCAACATCGTCGAAGCGCTGATACCACTCATCTAGCGGCTTCATATCAACCGCGCGAATCTTTGTGAAGCCTTTCTCACGAAGATTCGAAATGAGCGCACCGCCGATGAATCCTCCGGCACCAGTTACCACTGTGAGCTGATCTTTCATGAGTCACCAGTCAAAAATTGGCGGAAACGAAACTGGTTATTATGTCATCTCGGTCCGACAAACTCCACTGGAAGAGTGAGACACCCAAGTATCGCCGATGAGAAGAAGTCCAGAGAGCCGATTTAAGACAGGCGAAGACGTTGGCATTGCTTTTACAGATGGGTTTCGAGGAGGCTTAGACATCCGTTTGCGAGAATCAATCCGAGCCCAAAACCAATCCCATCTATCAGCACCTGCGGAGTATCGCCCTTATCATCTTGAATGGATCTTCCGGTGGCATTCCCAACAGAGGGTAATGAGATTCTCCTCGGCATCGTGCCCCAACTGACTTCTCGGAGTGACGTGGTGGACCTCCAGCCCGACCCTTCAGCCGCACGTCTGGCAGCGCCACCCGTCCCGTTGCAAGACTGATCGACGTAACGAAGAATACGATTGTCGATCGAGACGGACTCGCGGCCGCTTACGAAAGTTCACACCCGCCGACACGCTTTCAATGAATTCATGTTGTTCCGAAGAAGGTAGAAGCCCGAACAGGCGATCTAACGCAAGTCGCAATGGCTTCGTATCACCGCTCTCCAGGTTGGCTCCCGCCAAGAAATCCGCGTAGATCATCTCCAGGCAATAGCCTCTGGATCTATCGCTGCCCAGCATTAATGTAGCTGTTTTCTATAGCCTGTTCAATAACTGGCAGTTGGCTCCTGTAAACCTTGAAGTAGATGATCTCCCACGGTTCGATTTCCTGCCCGGTCAGGTGCTTTTCCACCTCTCGTTTGAAGTCCTTCTTGGGGAGTTCCGTCGCTTTGTGCAACCAGTTGCACAGTCAAACTGTTCTCGATCTCTGCGCGCCACCTTCACGAGTTCGGTAGCCTTACTCCACCCCACCTGCTTAAGATCACCCTTAGGTACTTTGGGTACGTGCTCGTGGATAGCCATCAGGTAATAAGCTTTGCGTCTTGATTCCGGAAACTTCCTCTCCAGGTACTCATCGAACGACCGCAGTTATCCAGTCGCCAGTATTGCCCGGTCCGCACTTCACATAGATAGCGGCCTAATTCTACGAATTGAGTATCACGCTCCTGGTCCGAGCTTTTCTCCCACGCCAAGATCTCATCGATCTTACGCAAAGTAAGAAAACCTTCGCCGCCGGTTCCGGGGGTAGTATTGTGGTGGACCGCTGTCAAGTTTGTGATTCTACTCGGCTTGATCTGGTAATTTTTATCGGTTATCTTCCACCAGTGAACTCTATGCCCACGATCGGCATGCGGCCCACGAAGCAACCGGCGTATCCAGCGCAGGTGCTGCGCTGCCACGACTGTCAGCTTGTGCAATTGGGTTTGGTCGTTGATCCCGCCATCCTCTTTCCGCCTGAGTATCCGTATACCAGTGGTGCGACCAAAATCTTGCGCGATAATTTCACCGAGCTTTTGCGCGAAGTCGCCGTTCATTACCCGCTGGGCCCGGCCGACCTCGTTGTGGACATTGGCTCCAATGACGGAACGCTCTTGACCAACTTTGCCTCACGTGGGCCGGTTTTCGGGATTGAGCCAACGCAGGCTTGCAAGCATGCCATCCAGCGCGGCATCCCGACCTTGATTTCCTTCATGAATCGGCAGGCAGTTCGCACTGCGATCCGCGGACACGGTAAAGCGAAGATGGTTACCGCCGCCAATGTTTTTGCTCATCTCGAGGATATCCACGAGATTGTCGAGTGCATTCTGGAACTGCTGACAGACGATGGAATCTTCGTCTCGGAGTCACACTACTTGGTCTCTCTGACTGAGATCCTGCTATACGACACGATCTATCACGAACATCTGCGACACTACTCGTTAACTAGCCTCAAGCGCCTCTTGGAGATGCATGGACTCGAGGTGATTCGCGCACGGCGCATCCTCACTCACGGTGGATCGATCCGCGTCTACGCGGCGCGCGCGGGGAAGTACCCTGTTGATGCCAGTGTGGGCGAAATTCTCGCAATGGAGGCTATCGAGTTAACGCCCGAGAAACTTCGTTCTTTCCGTTCCAGGGTAGTTCAAACCAAGCTGGACCTGTATGTGTTGCTAAAAGAGATCAAGGCCCGCGGCCACCGTATCTACGGCATAGGGGCTCCCTGCCGAGCGAGCAAGATGATCAACTATGTCGGGCTGGATGACGGCATCCTGGATTGCGTACTGGAGATCCAAGGTTCCTACAAAATTGGCAAGTACATTCCTGGAACGCTGATTCCAGTTTTGGAGGAATCACGCTTGTTTGACGATCAGCCCGAATACGCCCTGTTGCTGTCTTGGCATATAGGTGCAGAACTCATGCCCAAACTGTCGGCCCGCGGTTGTCGGGGGAAATTTATCTTGCCGTTACCCAATCCTCACGTCGCGGGGTAAGCCGGTTCATGGCGAAATTGAACCGGAGTGCAGCCGCCAAAGCCCTGTCGGTGCCACCCACGGACCAGGCGCGAGAGAAGGGCCATCCCCTCGTCTTAGCCGGAAAAATCATTGTTGCCGGGGTATTAGTTATATGGATGGTGCGCAGCGGAAAACTCGACGTTCGTGATGTAGCTCGAGCTATTCGCCACTGGCCCGAAATGCTCGTCGCGGCTGCATTATGCTATGTGAGTTATGTTTTGATGGCCTTGCGGTGGAAAATCTTGTTGGCTCAGCAGGGCATACACGCATCGATGCGGGACGTTTTCGCGTTGTCCATGATTGGCGCGTTGTTCAATACGATCATTCCCGGCGCAGTCAGTGGAGACGTGATGAAAGCCTATTATGTCTCGGCTCGCTATCGGGATAAGAAGGCCCATGCGGTCACGACGATTGTTCTCGACCGGTTTGTAGGGCTGACCTGTCTGTTAATCTTGTCGGCGTTCGCCGGTGCATGGACTTTCAGCACGATGGCGCTCAAAGGAAGGGCAGCGGTTCTCTACTTGATGGTCGTGATCGCGGCGATCGCTGCGGTCGTGCTACCTGTGTTGATAATTCTAATGAGCGGCCGTATTATCAGCCTCGCGGAAGGTCTGGCCCGACGCTTCCCTCGCCTGAAGCCGGTCGCGCTCGGTGTGGGTGCGATGGCGGAATTTTACGACGACCGTTCCATAGTTGCAGTCGCTTTCCTTATCAGCTTCGTCGGCCACCTGCTTATATACTTGATGCTTTACGTTGTTGGATTGTCGATTGGCATCCAATCTATTCCGGTGGCACAACTATTATTTGTGATTCCTCTTGGATTGACTGCCATGGCGTTGCCCGTCGCTCCTGCTGGCTTGGGCGTCGGCCAAGTCGTGTTCTATGCTCTGTTTGCAGATTTGTTGCCAGGCAAGGGGCCGGTTGGCGCATCCATCATTACGATTTATCAACTCGTATACGTATTCGTGTCCCTAACGGGAATCATCTTCTACCTCTCCGAAACTTCATACGCAAAACAGTCGCCATCGCAACTGAGTGACACCATGCCGCAGTCGGACGTCTCCGTTGTGTCCACAACTGAGCCCTAACTTCAACGCCGAGCCGCTAGCTCCCGGACGTCTTGACGTCCAGACCAATACCGAGGCCAGTCACGCTTGGGTGGGGACTCGGGACTTCCGCCTACGGGCCTGAGGTGGTGCCTGCTCCCATGGTGTAGGAGGCGGAGGAGCCGTTCTGACTGTTGTACTCGGCGGCGATCCAGTCGCCGGAGCGAGCGATATTGGAAATTCTAACTTCATCGATGACTCCGTTGAAGTTATACCCGGGGAATGCTGGGTGTCCTCTTAACGAGTATGGCCGGGTCACCGAATCCAGGCTGAAAAAGGTTTGGGACGCGGAGTGTCCCAGTACTCCATTCACATAGAGTTTCAGATTCCTGAGCTGTCTGAGGTGCCGACGATGTAAGTCCAACCGCCGGTCGGCACCGAAGCTGTAGAGATCAGATCGGTCCCAGTTCCGTTGATTTCAAACCCGGCATTTCCTGCCGTGACGTCGACGACGTAGGCGCCTTCGAGTGAAACGATCTGGCTCGTCGTGGCATTTGAAACAGGCTTCACCATGCCGAATGCGTGCCGTAGTAAGGAACTACTCGTGGCATTGCCTTCGCAACCGCAGACTTCATTTTGAATGAATCGTTCGGTGGCATTCCCAACAAAGTGTGATGAGATTCTCTTCGGTGTCATGGCCGAGCTGGCTTCTCGGCGTAACGTGGTGAAGTTCCAGGTTGGCAAGTGAACCACAAACCTGGCAACGCCATCCGTCACGTTCCAAAACCAAACGACGTAGGGCCTCGTAGCATTCTGGATCGAGGCGAAGCCTAGGACTCCTTTCGCGAAGGTTTGTCATTTGGCTGTCGTTAAGCCTTCGAAGTTAGCTCCTGCCAGAAAATCCGCACAGATCATCTCCAGACAGTAACCTCTGGATTTGTCACTCCCCAGCATCAATGCAGCTGTCTCGAGTGCCCGCTCTAATACGGGAAGCTGGCTCTTGTACAGTTTGAAGTAGATGATCTCCCAAGGCTCCGTTTCGTGTCCGGTCAGGTGTTTTTCAACCTCTCGTTTGAACTCTTCTCTTGGCAGTTCTCTGGCTTT
>Ga0207060_10162_pt1 | contig 25341 bp, 24 predicted proteins | sample Alteio_BWMinCont_30_FD_153270 | JGI IMG/M metagenome (GOLD analysis project Ga0207060, IMG submission 153270) | Enriched cells from forest soil in Barre Woods Harvard Forest LTER site, Petersham, Massachusetts, United States -... | ecosystem: Environmental > Terrestrial > Soil > Temperate forest >...
TGACCTGCGGCAGAGTGGATTAGATACCATGCGGCTACGTGTGCAGTTGAATCGAAAGCTTGCTTACCCGCTGATCACGCTTGTCATGGCAATACTGGCGGTCCCTTTCGCGCTATCGATGGGCAAGCGTGGATCCCTTGCCGGCATCGCGGTAGCTATTGGTATGGCGATCGCATATTTGTTCGTAGACGGAATGTTCGAGGCCATGGGCAACGTAAATATGCTGCCGGCGTTCCTCGCAGCCTGGTCGCCTGACGTGTTATTTGGCCTGGCGGGTAGCTATCTCCTTCTCCGCACACCCACTTGATGCGACCTTGCCCATCTGCTGGAATCAGATATAGAGAACAATCACGGACACATGTTTAAACAATTACAGCCGCTCTTTCCATACATGCACCGCTATCGGCGGAGTTTCTTCTGGGGAGGAGTGTCGGTTGTCCTCAGTAATTTGATCTGGATATTTTTCCCACAGGTGATTCGCGCCGCAATTGATGATCTGAATAGGGGCGTAACAGAGAGAAAGATCTGGTTGTATGCAAGTTTGCTGGTTGCGGTTTCGGTTGCCAAGGGCATCTTCTTATTTCTGACGCGATGGATCATCATCGGCATCTCGCGCGAAATCGAATTCGATCTGCGCAATGACCTCTTCCGGCAGCTAGAAAAACAACCCGCGGCCTATTATCAAGAGCACCGAACGGGCGACATCATGGCCCGCATGACGAACGATCTAAATGCGGTGCGCATGCTGCTGGGACCGGCCATCATGTATAGCGCCAACACAGTCCTGTTTTCGGTTGGCGCCCTGTTTTTCCTACTAAAGATTAGCCCCTTCCTTACGTTGGTTGCACTTGTGCCGCTTCCACTAGCGAGCATTCTGGTGCAGGCCATGGGGCGAAAGATCCATGAGCGCTTTGAGCGCATTCAGGCCATGTTCTCCGACATCTCGGCACAGGCACAGGAGAATTTTTCCGGAGCACGGTTAGTGCGGGCCTTTGCCCAAGAAGAGGCGCAGATTGCCGCATTCGAGAAGTCGAATCGCGAATACATTCGCCGCGGTCTACGTCTGGTGCAACTCATGGGAATGCTGTGGCCCACACTCGAGTTTGTTCTGGGCCTGGCCATGGCCATTTCTTTGCTTGTCGGTGGCCATGAGGTTTTGTCACACAGAATCAGTGTTGGCGATTTTGTCGCATTTAATACCTACATGCTGATGTTGACCTGGCCGGTGATCGCACTCGGGTGGGTCGTCAATCTATTCCAACGCGGCACCGCCTCGGTGGTTCGCATTGACGAGTTATTGAAAGCGAAGCCTTCCATCGATGACCGCGACGCAGATATCTCGATTCCCCGCGACTTCACTTTACGGGGAGAGATCGAATTCCGCGACCTGACTTTCTCCTATAACGGGAGCAATGTGTTGCGCAATGTTTCGCTGAAGATTCCGGAGGGCAGCAGTCTCGCGCTTGTAGGCCCAACGGGTTCGGGTAAGTCGACACTCGTCAATCTGATCGCGCGTGTTTATGATGCCGAAGCTGGCAGCATTTTGATGGATGGCCGTCCTATTCGCGAGTACCCTCTCGACGTGCTTCGGGCCAATATTGGATTTGTTCCGCAAGAAACATTTCTTTTCAGCGAAACCATCCAAGGGAACATTGCTTTCGGCGTTCCTCAGGCAACGCCTGAAGACGTTTTTCGCGCCGCTGAAGCCGCTCACATCCGCAAAGAATTCGACGAATTCCCTGCTGGATTTGAAACCGTCGTGGGCGAGCGCGGCCTCACGCTTTCCGGTGGACAGAAGCAGCGGTCCGCATTGGCGCGTGCGATTCTGCGTGATCCGCGCATTTTGATTCTCGACGACTCACTGGCTAGCGTAGACACCTACACAGAGGAACGTATTCTCGAAGAACTGCGCTCCGTCATGCAGGGGCGCACGACCATTCTCATTTCGCACCGCATCTCCACGGTGCGAAATGCTGATCAGATCGCAGTACTCATTGCGGGCCGGATCGCCGAGTTGGGAACGCATGATGAATTGCTGGCCCGCAATGGTCACTACGCAAATCTGTTCCAAAAGCAATTGCTCGAAGAAGAGCTTTCGGTGACGCACTAAGCGGTCCAGCGCGAAGCCAACGTCTCTTCTTCTGAGGGTTTCGGAGGCGCGGCCAGGACTGCGGCTGAAGTGGGTGCCGCAGACTGCGTCCGCACCTCAGGGTCCCGGGCAACCTGCTGCCATGCTTCACGCACGTTCAAGATGCATTCGATGGCCTTGCGAAATCGGTCAGCCGAGGACAATCGAGACCCCTCCAGACACAAGGCAAAGATCGCCGCGTAAAACTCTGACAGTGTCTTAGACGGGCCGCCGACTTCCATCCGCAAACGTGATTGCAGATGCGTCAAAATGTCGAGAACGCGCTTGACGGCAATGCGCCGCTGCTGGACATCTCCGCTTTCCGTTGCCACGATAGCGCGGTTCAGAAAGCGAATCATCCCATCATAAAGGGCAACAATGAGCTCGACGCCGTTCTTTCCGGCAACGGATTGCTGCTGGTAATTCATATTCTGCATGTGTTATCCGTTCGACTTCTCGTTGAAGCCGGTAATGGCGCTGTACATTTCGTTGATCTGTTGCAGTTCCTGGGGAATCTCAGTCAAAACGAAATTCGCCTGGTTTAATTCTGTCGTCAGCCGGGTTTTCTGAGCGCTGATGGTTGCCTCTTCATTGCTGATATTCGTATTCAGTTGCGACTCAACTGTGGAGTTCTCCTGCAGTGTCAGCTTGATGGCACCGTTGGTGGCGCTGGTGCCGAGATTATTGAGCACAGAGGAAAAGTTTCCGCCAAAGGACGTAAAGCCGCCGCTCGGCTGAAAGAAACTCACAACATCCTGATAGTTGGTGTTTAAGACGCTGTTCAATGTATCGGTATCAAGCGCGAGCGTACCATCGTTATTGACGCTGATTCCAAGCTGCGTGATGGAAGTGATACCGCTCGATTGGGGAGAGCCAAATGTCACCGCTGTTCCGCTTGTGCTATCCGTCAGACCGCTGCTGTCGACGGTGATCGTCCCGGCTGACCCACCTGTCGCGCTGGTGAGGCTCAAAGTTTGAGTGGTGCCTGCGGTAATGATGGACGCTGTGATACCGAGGTTGTTACTCGCGCTGGCGCTATTGATGGCAGCCGCCAAGCCGGCCAGGGTCTGATTGCCGGTTGGAACTGAGACTGGCACTGCCGTCCCACCGCCGACGCTGATGGAAATGTTTCCTGTCAGCGTATCGGATGTCCGAATCGAAGAACTCGAAGCAGCCGTATTCGCCGGCTGCAGAAACGTTAGCGCCGACTGAAGCGATTGCTGGATCGTGGCAAGCGTGGGATTGCCGAAGAGTGGTTCCGGATTGCCGCTGGAGTCGTTGCCTTCCTGGGTGTTCAAGTCCCGAAGCACCTTGTTATAGTCCGTCGCAAAGGTATTCAGCGCTGATTCCACATCCGAATTATTGTTCGTGATCTCGACCTGGATGCTTTCACCCGAATTCGCGCTCAGCAACTGGAAGGTCACACCCTGAATCGCGTTTGTTACCGTGTTTGAAGCGCTGCTGACCGAGACGCCGTCCACCGTCAATTGCGCGTCTGCGCCCGGTTGCGTTTGCGAAAAACTAATCGCCGAAGAGGTGCTGCTGTCCGTGAGACTACTGGTGAGAGAAATCGAGCCGCTTGCACCGCTGGTCTGGCTTACCAGAGACAGACGGGAACCCGATGCATCAGTAATGACGTTTGCAGTCACGCCATAGCTTCCCGAGTTGATAGCGCTGGCCAGCGACGAGAGCGTGTTGTTCGTCGAATCAATGTTGATGGTCTTGCCATTGAGCGTCAGGCTGCCGCTGAGCGTATCGTGGACGCCGATGGTGCTGCCAACGTAGGACGATGTTGTCGCCAGCGACTGCACGGTGATCGTGTGGCTTCCGGCAACAGCCGATGTCGCAGCGGAGGTGAGCTGCAGAACGCTCGTGTCAGAGCTGGAGCCCTGCTTTTCTGAAAGCACTCCTTGAAAATCTGTGAGCGACTGCATGGCTGTCGTAAGCGAGCTGAGGTCTGTGCCAATGCTGGTCAGAGCAGTGTCCTGCGATTGCAGCGCCGTGACCTGGTTCTTCCACGGCGTCTCCACCGCTTGCATGTTTGTCACAATCTGATTGACCGTGGAGGTCACGTCAAATCCAGCACCGCTTGTCGGCGATCCGAATGAAAGTCCAACCGTTCCCATATCCGTGTTATCGTCGCTTTCCGCGCGGACTTCAATCCGCCGTGTTCTATCGCTCTTCTTTGCAATTGAGCGGCCTCTTCTCGAAGCCCATCGTTAGTGCAATCAGAGGCATCAGTGCAGGCTCTGGATGCCGGGCTGGTCCTGCGGATGTGCTGCATTCTTCTGGCTGAGCGATGGCAGGATTTTGATTGAGACGTGTGTCGGCAACGGCGTGAATTGCGGCAGCTGGAGGCTGACGGGTTGCTGTGTTTCTTCGGGGGCGTTTGCCCTGGCTTGCCTTTCGGCTTCTCGCTCGGCCCGCAGTGCTTCAGCTTCGCGGAGAAGGATTTCGCCGAGGCTGGGTGGGCGTCTTTGTTCTTCGATCTCTTCCGGATCCGGGCTCTGCTGCGCTGGGCCGATGAGGGTGCCGTCTTCGTGCTCGTGGATCTCGCTCACGGTCTGTACGGGGGTTGCTTCTTTCGCGGCCATGAGGCTCCGGTTGCGGTGGTTCTGCGAGGCTACCTGCAGGCCGTAGATGAGGATCCGCGCACGGCGGGGGTGGATGCGGTTAGCGGCGAGCGCCAGGACTACGTCAGACAGCGCGAGTTGGATGGCGTCGGCGTCTTCGAGCGCGGGCAGGTTGTGGGCCGTGTCCTGCGGTGGGATGTAGGGTTCGTAGGCTTCATCTTTTGGCGCGGGGCGCTTGCGGGTGTTGCCGTGGAAGTAGCAGAAGCTCTGGTCTTTCAGTGCGGGTGACTGGCATTTGCGCCCGCTGGTGAAGATGTGTCGGCACTCGTTGTACATGGGTGGCTCCCCCGGTATGTTTTTCGTAAATTATTCTTTTTATGGGTGGTTACGGATCTAATTGGTGTGCTTCGCGCGGTCTTGCTAGACCCCACTCAATCTCCTCGAACAACACGAGGAGATTGAATGGGGCACCCAGTTCCTGCCCTCATTATTCCTGGGGTGGCTCCCCCCGGCATGTTTTCCTAAATTACTCTACGGACTTGGGTTAGGGGATATTCCACATCTCTTTACCCCAAGAACGCGAAACATCGCGCATTTCCCATGGAGAGCTAAGCAATAGGGGAAGCAGCCTTGCTTACGCAAGGCAACAAGCGCATCTGCGATGCGGGTCCTTCGACTCCGCGCTACGCGCTCCGCTCAGGATGACATTGTTGAGGAGACATGGTTCTCCTCCGAAAACACGAAAACCCGCCGGGTCTCGGCGGGCTTTTTCTCTCTATTTCCAGTTTAACAACTTGAAGGGAAATACTATGCCAAACTGGCTGAGATTTTTTCTCTTTGAAATGTTGCGGTTAGAAGATTTCTTTCGCTCCAGGGGCTTGACAACATTCTAGAGGCGAGATGGTTTAGCCAACATCTCAAGGTCTCCTAAAAGAAACAGGGAGCCCTGAAAGGCTCCCTGCGTTACATAACTGCAGACGGATTACTGAAGCAGTTTTGTGACCAACTGCTCGGTGCTGTTTGCCTGGGCCAGAGCGCTGATGCCCGTCTGGCTCAGGATTTCGTACTTCGAGAGGTTCGAGGTGGCCGAAGCGTAGTCGGTCGCCTGGATGGAGTTCTGTGCCGAAACCACGTTCTCCTGCTCGGTGCTTTCGACGTTGCTGACGGCGTTCAGCGTGTTGATTTGAGCCCCGGTGTAGCCACGTTCCGCCGCCACGTCCTGCACAGCGGTGTAAACATCGTTCAGTGCCGTTTGCGCATTGGTTGCAGAAGTCAGATCGTCCACGCTCAGCTTGACGCTGTCTGCTGCAACTGGGGTGTAAGTAAGGGTTGACGTTGCTGTGCCAGCGCCGGAGGTATAGGTAAGGCCAGCGGAACCGGTGCTGTCACCGACTGCAGCACTCGAAAGTGCGCCCAGCGTAATCGTGTCAGCAAAGCCACCACCCTTCGTTCCGTCTCCGGTGAAGATCTGGAAGCTGCCGCCAAATACCTGCTGACCGTTGTAGGTGGTTGTGCTGCCGATGTTGCTGATTTCGTCGAGGATCGACTGGAACTCAGAGTTGGCAGCGCTATCTTGTGACGAGTTCAGCGTGCCGTTGGACGCTTCGGTTGCCAGCGTAATGGCACGGTTCAACAGGTTGGTCACCTGCGAAAGCGCACCATCGGCAACCTGCAGAAGACCGACGCCTTCGGCGGCGTTGGTGGAGGACTGCGTAAGAGCGGCGGAGTTGGCGCCAAGACCGTTGGCGAGTGACAGACCGGCCGCATCGTCTGCGCCCGAGTTGATGCGCGAACCGGACGAGAGCTGGGTCAGCGTGTTTTGCAGGCCCGCCTGCGTCTGATTCAGATTGTTCTCCGCGTAGATGGCGGAAATGTTATTCAGGACACCCAATGACATATGCGTTGTGCTCCTCTTTGCGTTGATTTAGGTTGCCCGTTTCGGGTGCCTGACCGGCGCAGGAACGCGTTGTTCATGACCGGGTCACCGTTTCCACAGGAACCACGTTACCCACAGCCTTCATCGGCGGGAGGCAAAGGCACTTTATGCGAGAAGAGGATTCACCTCGAGGTTTGGCAAGCAACGTGCGTATGCCTTCGGTGCCGACCGATCGGCTCTCTGTTGGCCAAGTGAATCGCGCTCAAATCATCAATCTTTTGTCCGCAATGCCGATAAGCCTATCCAGATGCAGGAGGTTTTGGGGCCATGATTGAACTCACCCGGCTCAACGGACAGGCGATGGTCGTGAACTGCGACCTGATCAAGTATGTGGAGTCGGCTCCCGACACCATGCTCACACTGATTCACGGCGAAAAGATCGTTGTATCGGAGCCATGCCAGGAAGTAGTGCGTCGCATTTCCGCCTATCGATTGATGCTTCTGGTCAATGTTTTCTCGCAGCTATCCACGGCCGGCGCGGCAGATCTGGCAAACGTTGCCGGCGGCGCAGCGGGGCTGCGTGCGCTGGCAGCGGAGCAGGCGATGCATTCGGGAGAGATTCCCGACGGATTGGATGACGCGGCACAGCTGCGACGCCGCCGGAACGAAATCTGACGGCTCTGCGGCCGCAATTTAGATTTTGCAATTCAGATTTTTGGGCAATTCAGATTTGGAAAGAATTCATCGGGAAGAACTGATCATGGATAAGAGCAGCTTTGGTGGTGTGATACTTGCGCTCGCTGGAATTCTTGCCGGCCTGCTGATTGAGGGTGGTCATGTGGGCCAGATTCTGCAGCCTACTGCGGCGATGATTGTTCTTGGCGGAACGCTCGGCGCGGTCATGCTGCAGTTTCCGCTCGCTACCGTTGGTGCTGCTTTCAAACGTCTCACGGGCGTCTTCTTTTCGAAGAAGGTCGACAGCGACGCAACGGTTCAGCTGCTGCTGAGCTTTGCCAACAAGGCACGACGCAGCGGCATCGTTTCACTGGACCAGGACCTGCCTACCATCTCCGATTCGTTTCTGAAGCAGGCGCTCACGCTGGCAGTGGACGGTACCGAGCCCGCGGAGTTGCGCAAGATCATGGAGCTGCAGCTGGACAACCATGCACAGAGAGAGGAAGCGATTCCCTCGGTATTTGAGTCCGCTGGCGGATTCGCGCCGACGATCGGCATCATCGGCGCGGTGATGGGACTCATTCAGGTCATGCAGCATCTGGACCATATCGATGAGGTTGGCCGCGGCATTGCCGTTGCCTTTGTCGCTACGATTTACGGAGTGGGCTCGGCAAATATTCTCTTTCTTCCCTCGGCGGGCAAGCTGCGTTTTCGTTTGCATGAAGAGCAGCGCATCAAGGAAATGACGCTGGAAGGCGTGATCTCCATCATCGAGGGCATGAATCCCCGCATGATCGAAGTGAAGCTGCAAAGCTTTCTGGCGCAGCGCCAGAAAAAGGCGCAAGGACAGCAGGCATGAGGCGGCGCAAGGACAAGCACCACTCGAATCACGAGCGCTGGCTGATTTCGTACGCGGACTTCATTACCTTGCTCTTCGCATTCTTTGTCGTGATGTATGCCACATCCAAGGCTGACCAGAAAAAGCAGGCGGAGGCGGCAGCCTCCATCAACTCCGCTTTCAGGTCTCTGGGGCTCTTCCAATCTGCGGTTCCGACAAAAGCGACTCAGTCCTCACCGGCCGCGTCGGAGGATTCTCCTGCCATTCCGATGAATGTCGTGATGGGCGATGAGATGCTTGCTTCTCCTGAAGTGCAGCAGGACTTCGAACGCATCAAGCGGAACCTCGAAGGTCTTCTCTCGAACCAGATCGCCAAGCACGTTGTTGCCTTGCGGATTGGACGCGAAGGTCTGATTATTTCGCTGCGCGAAGCCGGATTTTATGAGAGCGGTGCAGCGGCCCCTCAATCAGCGTCCATCGCAACACTCGGCGAAATTGCCGAAGCTTTGCGCGCCACCCCGTACGACGTTCGCATCGAAGGACACACCGACAACATACCGATTCACACCGAACAGTTCGATTCGAACTGGGAGCTCTCGACGGCTCGCGCTACGCGTCTGGCTCGGATATTTATCGACGGCCATCAATTTGCGCCCGCGCGACTCTCAGCGTCCGGCTATGCGGAATATCACCCGGCAACCACAAACGCTACTGCGGAAGGCCGCGCGCAGAACCGTCGCGTGGACATAATCGTGCTGCCGCGAGTAACCGCGCCGCAGGCGCCAGCAGTTCGAGTCCCGCTTACAAAGCCCGCAGCTATCTCTGCGGCCATTCCCGCTGCCGCCTCGACTGATCGTGCTGCAGCTACACCACTCCCATGAGCTTCACGATGACGCGCTTGCGCCGCTGCCCATCGAACTCTGCATAAAAGATTTGTTGCCAGGTACCCAGATCGAGCCGGCCATTCGTGATGGGCAACGTCACCTCGTGATGCAGCAGCAACGCCTTTAAATGCGCATCTGCGTTGTCTTCTCCAGTCTGATGATGACGATAATTAGGCCGAGCAGGTGCGAGTCCTTCCAGCCAGTCCTGTATATCAGCGATCAGGCCGTTCTCAAGATCGTTGACGTAGATGGCTGCAGTGATGTGCATTGCTGAGACAAAGCACAAGCCGTCGCGAATCCCACTCCGCTCGACGATCTCCTCAAGTTGCGGGGTCAGCAGTACGATCTCGCGCCGCTTTTTCGTATGGAAGAACAAATATTCGGTACTGGTCTTCACTGTTCCAGTGGTGCTAGTCATGAAATTCCTTCGTTTTTCCAGCGAGATATTATTGTATTTAGCGTGCCTTCAGCTAAGGACAAGTATTACGATGCGATCGACAAGGTTGCCAACGGTGATCTGGTTGGCGCAGTGGCCACTTTTCGTTCCTGTCTAGCTGACGATCCCTCAATGCTTGACGCTATGCACGGATTGATCCGCGCACTCAAAGACCTGGGTGAACTCGATGAAGCCATCAGTGTAGCTTTGCGCCTCGCTGAGATCGATCCCAACGACGTTCTGGCGCACACCAGCTTGTCCATTCTGTATCAGAACAAAGGTATGGTCCCGGAAGCTGAGGCTGAAGCGACGAAAGCAAAACTCCTGCGATGGAAGCTTCAGCTGCGTCAGCAACGAGAGGATGCAGGTATTGCCTGAGCCAGACCGCGCATGAAATCAACGGCTTTGCTTCGCCGAATGTACAGCGCACTTGCTGGTGCGTATGGGCCGCAGCAGTGGTGGCCGGGAGAAACTCAGCTTGAAGTCATCGTAGGCGCGTACCTTACGCAAAACACCTCATGGCAAGCGGTCGAGAAATCGATTGAGAACCTGCGGGCAAGTGGTGTCCTGAACCTGGAAGCCCTGCGAACAATTTCTGAGGAAGAGCTACAAGTTCTGATCCGACCATCGGGATTTATGCGACGGAAGGCCTCATCGATCAAAGCCTTTGTTCGTTTTCTAGATTGCGAATATGAAGGATCGCTGACCCGCCTCTCCGCGCAGGAGGCAAAAAAGGCGCGTCAGCAATTCCTGGATCTTCCTGGAGTCGGCCCAGAAACTGCAGACGCTATCTTGCTTTACGCACTCGGCCAACCGGTTATGGTGGTGGATGAGTACCTGCGAAGACTCGTCACACGTCATAGTCTCGCCCATGAAAAAGCAGGTTATGCAGAAGTGCAGGAACTCGCGCTCGGCGCATTCGCTGAAGATGATGAGGCTTCTCGCGCTCAGCACTACAATGAGTTCCACGCCTTAGTGGTTGAGCTTGGAAAGCGGCATTGCAGGCGACGGCCCAAATGCGACGGTTGCCCACTATCAAATCCCACTTTTCATCCGCCGGATCGGCTTCCCGGCAAAACTAGGCAGAGCCGGAAAGCGGTAGCCAGAAAGTAAACACGGCTCCGCTGCCGCGTTCGCTCTTTACCTCAATGCCGCCGCCATGCGCAGTAAGAATCGCCTTCGCGATTGCCAACCCCATGCCGCTTCCTTCCACTCGATCCCGCTGATTGCTGCCGCGAAAGAATTTATCGAAAATGAATGGCTGCTCCGATTGATCTATGCCGGCTCCGTGGTCGGCAATGTGCACCAGCAAACGTTCACCTACTGCTTCAGCCGTAATCTCTACAGGTGATTTTGCCGGCGAATACTTCAGGGCGTTTTCAATAAGATGCCTCAGGACACGCCTCACTAGCTCCTGATCCATCGGAACGCGAGGAAGGGACTCAGGAACGTGCGCCTCAACCTTGCGTCCGCGGAGACGCGCATGCTCTTCCTGCAAGACCATATCGATTAAGTCCCGCACATTCTCCGGCCGCGGCCGCACTTGCAGACCTGCGGAATCCAGCTGGGCCATTTCGACAGCTTCGCCAATCAGCCGATCGAGGCGCAGGCTCTCTTCATCCACCACGGCATACATCTCGTTTCGCTCTGCTTCCGGAAGAGTTGGATGGCCTATCAACGTCGTCGCCGCCGCCCGAATCGCGGTCAGAGGAGTTCGCAACTCATGGGTTACAGAATCGAGCAACGCGCTGCGCAGGCGCTCTCCCTCGCGCGTTGCCTCCATGTGGCTGGTGCGCTCAAGGGCTGCGGCACGCTCAAGGGCAATGGCCACCAATCCACCGATCGCCTCATACATTTCATGCGAATACATGCCATTCGCCGCAGCCAACGCTCCGGCTGATTGCATGCCAAACATGAGCGGAAGGACGAAAGCACCATCGATTTCGCGAACACCCGGCTCGGCGCTTTGCGCAACCTGCTTTAGCCCGATGGCCGGAATAAGTTCACTCCCAGGATCCGAGTAGTACGCGGCATCCTGTCCTGCAACGTAGAGGGCTACTGCGCGCAAGCTGAAAACTTTGGCAGCGATTGAAGGCGTAGTACGCGCGAGGTCACGCAAATCCTCATGCATGAGCAATTGCTGGCTGAATTCGTATAACCGCTCCACTTCTCCGCGCCGCCGTTCTGAAAGCTCTCTTTGCTTGCGCTCGCTCTCCGAGAGTTGGCTGACTAGAACGCTGGTGCCAAGAAACACTGAAAGAGTCACCCAGTTCTGAGGATCCGTGATCGTAAGTGTTCCTACCGGTGGCAGAAAGAAGAAGTTATAGAGTAAAGTGCAGAGAATCGAGAGATATACAGAATGAACCAGGCGCCATCGCGTCGCCACAATCAGCACAAGCACCAGAAAACTCAACGCTACCGTTGTGACGTTCACGTGGATCACACGCCGGAATATCAGTACTAATACAAAGGCGAGTGCTGTTGATCCTGTGTAGCGCAATACGGTGCCCACGCGGCTATTTTGCTTTTGCATCCCAAACGCGATGATACTGTATCGAAGTATGGCTGAACGAGTTCTGGTAATCGACGACGAAATGCAGATTACGCGCGTGTTGCGTGCAGCGCTTTCTGCGCAAGGTTATGACGTACGCACAGCGAATGAACCGGAAGAAGCACTTCGCCTGGTACAGGACTGGGTACCTGATCTGATCATTACTGACCTGATGATGCCGGGCATGACTGGCATTGAACTTTCGCGGGCAGTCCGCGCAAAGAGTAGCGTGCCGATTCTGGTTCTTTCGGTGCGCGATCAAGAGCGGACAAAGATCGAAGCGCTCGATGCGGGCGCAGATGACTATGTCACCAAACCTTTCAGCACACACGAGTTACTTGCTCGCGTACGCGCGCACCTGCGGCGTGCGCCAGACCGGAATACTGACGCAGCGATCGAAGTTGGCGATTTCGTCGTAGACACGGCGGCCCATAGCGTCACAGTAAGTGGCCGAGCTGTCCACCTGACTCCCAAAGAGTTCGACCTGCTTCTTCACTTCGCGCGCAACGCCGGGAAAGTAATCACGCATCGCGCACTGCTCACGTCTGTGTGGGGGGCGCAATCCGCACAGCAACCCGAATATCTACGTGTCTTTGTAGGTCAGTTGCGCAAGAAGTTACAGGGTGATTCGGCCAAGGAGTACATTCAGACTGAACCTTGGGTGGGCTATCGTTTTCTGCCAGAGGGCGCACCCGAATAATCCCATCTTTATGACTTCCTTATAAGTCCCTTATGCACGACTTAGCGTAAGACCCATTTACTAAGAAGAGGCCTGTTCCGACGGGCCTTTTTTAGGTCTGCGTTTAAAGAAAGGTGCACCATGTGGGACCTTCCATTGCTGTTTTTCACCCTTATTTTCTTTGCCATTGCACTCCTCTATGTGAGCGCATGCGAACGCCTGAGGTAACCGGCTTATGAGCATTCTTACGGTAATCATCGTTGCCGTCACTGTTCTGATGATGGCCTATCTCATTGTGACCTTGCTCTATCCGGAGAAGTTTTGAATGACAGCCAACGGGTGGCTCCAATCTCTCATTTTCTTTGCCTTGTTGCTTGCGTTAATGCGCCCGCTGGGAATCTACATTGCCCGCGTGCTCGAGGGTGAGCGCACATTTCTAAGCCCCATTTTGCGGCCAATTGAGAAGCTCATTTACAGGCTTTCTGGCATACGCCCAGAAGAAGAGATGACATGGCGCGAATATTCCGTCGCGCTGCTTCTTTTCAGCTTTGTCTCCATGCTACTCACGTACGTCATTGAACGAGCACAGCATTTTCTTCCATGGAACCCGCAGCATCTTGCGGGAGTAGCGCCCGATCTTGCATGGAACACTGCCGCCTCGTTTACTACGAATACCAACTGGCAGGCTTATACGCCCGAGACCACCATGAGCTACTTCACGCAGATGGCTGGCCTCGCGTATCACAACTTTCTAAGTGCCGCGGTCGGCATCGCCGTTGCGATTGCGCTGGTGCGCGGTATCGCACGCAAGGAATCGAAGACGATTGGCAACTTTTGGGCGGACACTACTCGCTCCATCCTGTACATACTGCTGCCAATTTGCTTTATCTATGCAGGCGCACTGGTAGAGCAAGGCGTGGTGCAGAACCTGAAGTCCTACACCACTGTTTCCACTCTTGAACAGCCGAGCCAGACGCAGACCATTGCGCAAGGCCCAGTCGCTTCGCAGGAAGCCATCAAAATGCTCGGCACAAATGGCGGTGGTTTCTTTAATGCGAACAGCGCTCATCCATTCGAGAACCCAACGCCGCTCACTAATTTTCTTCAGATGTTCTCGATCTTCATCATCCCGGCAGCTCTAACAGTAACGCTCGGCAGAATGACGGGATCGCCAGGCCATGGCTGGGCCGTCTTCGCCTGCATGGCTGTGCTGTTCATCGCAGGATTTACGACTGCTTACTGGGCTGAGTCGCAGCCTCATCCGTTGCTCCATGGAGTGGACCAGCATGTCAGCGCGCTGCAGTCCGGCGGCAACATGGAAGGCAAAGAAGTTCGCTTCGGAATCTCGCAATCCGCCCTATTTGCCACTGTCACCACTGATGCCAGCTGCGGCGCAGTCAACTCCATGCATGACTCTTTCATGCCTCTTGGCGGCATGGTTCCGCTGGCCAACATCATGCTGGGTGAGATCGTCTTCGGCGGGGTGGGTGCAGGACTTTACGGCATGCTGATTTACGTCGTGCTGTCCGTATTTATTGCAGGGCTGATGGTGGGGCGCACACCGGAATATATGGGCAAAAAGATCGAATCTTACGACGTAAAGATGGCAATGCTCTATGTGCTCATCTTTCCGCTCATCATTCTGACACTCACCGCAATCTCCGTGCTTTCACCACAGATGGGGTTGAGTAGCCTGAATAACAATGGTCCGCACGGCTTGAGCGAAATTCTCTACGCATTCACTTCAGGCGCCGGAAACAACGGTTCTGCATTCATGGGATTGAACGCCAACACGCACTGGTACAACCTGAGCCTCGGCTTCACCATGCTCATCGGACGCTTCCTGATGATGGTCCCAATGATCGCGCTGGCAGGCAATCTCGCGCAAAAGAAGAGCGTGCCTCCGTCACCTGGAACGTTCCCGGTAAATACCGGGCTATTCACCGTCCTATTAACGGGTGTCGTTCTTATCGTTGGCGCACTCACCTTCTTCCCGGCGTTAAGCCTCGGTCCCATTCTTGAGCACCTGTTGCTGCACGCAGGACAACTTTTCTAGGGCAGCGGAGAAAGCAATGGCAGAAAAACAGAGTCTCTGGAATCCGGTTATTTTGCGCCAGGCGATTATCGGCGCCTTTACCAAACTCAATCCGCGCGCCATGATCAAAAACCCGGTCATGTTCGTAGTGGAAGTTGGCAGCGTGCTTACCACTGCGCTCCTGATTCAGGACCTCGTTCGGCACCAGCCCGGATTTGCATTTGATCTGCAGATCACACTGTGGCTGTGGTTCACCGTGTTGTTCGCCAACTTCGCTGAAGCCATGGCGGAGGGCCGCGGCAAGGCGCAGGCTGATACCTTGCGGAAGGCCAAGGGTGAAACTATGGCCTATCGCTACCGGAAGGACGGCAGCACGGAAGCTGTTTCCAGCTCTCAGCTTCGCGTCGACGACATCATCAAGGTCGAAGCCGGGCAATTTATCGCGGGCGATGGCGAAGTGATTGAGGGCGTCGCATCGGTGGATGAGTCGGCTATCACTGGCGAATCGGCGCCGGTTATTCGCGAAGCCGGCGGCGACCGTTCTGCGGTCACGGGCGGAACACGCGTCCTTTCCGACTGGATCAAGATTCGCATCACATCGAATCCGGGCGAAACGTTTCTCGACCGCATGATTGCCCTGGTTGAAGGCGCTGAACGGCAAAGGACACCGAATGAAATCGCGCTGAGCATTCTTCTCTCAGGTTTGACGATCGTTTTTCTTCTCGCTGTTGCTACGCTGCAACCATTCGCCATCTACTCGCACGCGCCGCAGACGATCTTCGTGCTGGTTTCGCTGCTCGTCTGCCTGATCCCTACTACCATCGGCGGACTTCTCTCAGCTATCGGGATTGCCGGTATGGATCGCCTTGTGCAATATAACGTGCTGGCCATGTCTGGACGCGCTGTCGAAGCTGCGGGCGATGTAAATACCTTGCTGCTCGATAAGACAGGAACCATCACGCTCGGCAACCGCCAGGCCACCGAGTTTTTGCCCGCTCCTGGAATTAGCACGGAACGTCTCGCCGATGCGGCGCAACTCGCCTCACTTTCCGATGAAACACCGGAAGGCCGTTCCATCGTTGTGCTCGCGAAAGAAAAATACAATCTGCGCGGACGCGATCTGACAGGGATGCAAGCGGAGTTTGTTCCGTTCAGCGCACAGACCCGCATGTCCGGCGTGGACCTGCCGGGAACCTTGATTCGCAAAGGCTCTGCTGACGCTATCGCGCGCTTCCTGGAGCAGCAGGGTTCGAGCCTGCCTCGAAAAGTGACCGATAAAGTCGAAGAGATTGCCCGCCTCGGCGGAACGCCGCTGGTTGTAGCTGAGAACAGCACCGCACTCGGCGTTGTGTACCTCAAAGACATTGTCAAAGGCGGCCTTAAGGACCGGCTTGCTCGTCTGCGTGCCATGGGCATTCGCACCATCATGATTACCGGCGACAACCCGCTGACGGCGGCCGTTATTGCTCGCGAAGCCGGCGTTGACGACTTCCTCGCTGAAGCCAAGCCAAAAGACAAGATGGACTTGATCAAGCGCGAGCAGGGCAAAGGAAAGCTCGTCGCCATGACAGGAGACGGAACCAACGATGCGCCCGCGCTTGCCCAGGCCGATGTTGGTGTGGCGATGAATTCGGGCACGCAGGCGGCTAAAGAGGCCGGCAACATGGTCGATCTCGACTCGAACCCAACCAAGCTGATTGAGATCGTAGAAATCGGCAAACAGTTACTAATGACGCGGGGAGCGCTTACTACCTTCTCCATTGCGAATGATGTTGCCAAGTATTTCGCTATTATTCCCGCTATGTTCGCGGGAGTCTTTCCGGTGCTGAACGCGCTTAACGTAATGCACCTGAAGACACCACACTCGGCTATTTTGTCGGCAGTGATCTTCAACGCCATTATCATCATCGCGCTGGTACCGCTGGCGCTTCGTGGCGTGAAATACGAGCCGAAGTCCGCACAGGCCCTGCTCCGACGCAATCTCATCATCTATGGGGTAGGTGGCGTCATTGTCCCCTTCGTTGGCATCAAGCTCATTGACGTTGTGTTGAACGGGCTGCACCTGATCTAAGGAAAACCATGAAAAGATCACTCATTATTTCGATTCGCTTCACGCTAGTAACCACTTTGCTGTTGGGCATCGCCTACCCATTGGCTGTTACAGTGTTCGCTCATTTGACTTTTCGAGACAAGGCCGATGGACAACTCATCTCCAACAACGGTCAGATCGTTGGCTCCAGAATTATTGGTCAACCTTTCAGCGGCGACAAATATTTTCACAGCCGTCCATCTGCGGCTGGCAATGGCTATGATGCAACGTCGTCGGGTGGATCGAACCTCGCGGCCTCAAGCCAGAAGCTGGTCTCGCGTATTCAGGGTGACGTCGCGAAATATCAGCAGAATGGAAACAGCCAGGCGGTGCCGATCGATTTGGTCACGGCTTCAGGCTCGGGACTCGACCCTGACATCTCGCCTGCGGCGGCTCTCTTCCAGGTCAGTCGCGTTGCACAAACACGCGATCTTACAACCGACACCGTGCGAAGTCTTGTTCTCGCCCACACGCAGTCCCGCCAGTTTGGCGTACTCGGAGAACCGCGCGTCAACGTGCTTGAGCTGAATCTGGCACTCGATCAGCTGCAGAAATAACCAGAGCGAAACGAGGCGACTTTTAGGAATGGATCTGCTCCAGAACCTCACCTAGACACTTCGCGGCTATTCGGAGCTCCTTGTCCTGAGTCAAAAAGTCCGGGCATAGACGTAGCCACGGACCGCGGGCATCTGTGATCAAACCTCGTTGAGCTAGCGTGGCTGAAATGTCCTTGGCGTCGTCCAACCGTACGGCAAGAAATGCCCCGTGGTCGCTGTCGCCGCCAATTGCCTCGACTCCGACATCGCCCAGATAACTCTTCAGGCGTGTCAACTGCCCAAGCCTGTAACCGCGCAGGCGGTCCACACCTAAAGCTAGTGTCAGCTTCTGGCCACTTCGTGCCTGATAGTAGGTCAGAATTGGCGGCGTCGATTCAAGAAATGCGTCGCCACCAGCGCGCAGCAAAGGGGGATCGGGCCGTTCATATCCGAATGTGTTCTCCCGGGCGAACCAGCCAGTATCGAGAGGTCGGAGGCCGCTGTCGAGGACTTCTGGAGAAAGATAAAGAAAGCACGCCCCCGGTCCGCCCCGCAGATACTTGTAGCTGCCACCAATGAGAAAGTCAGCTTGCATCGCGGCCACGTCAACCGGAATGACGCCTATGGCGTGATAGGCATCGACCAGCAATCTAGCGCCAATCGCATGACATTTGTCGGCCAGTGATCGGAGATGGTGGACAATCTGACCGTCCATAAACATGACCTGCGAAATTACCACCAGGTCGATTCCGGGACGCAACTCCTCGATCATACTCGACGCAGTAAAACGACCTTCGGTGTCAGGTCCAACCCATTGCACCTCAATACGGCCAAGTGCGGCATATTGCTTCAGAATCAAATCGACGGAATCGAATTCGCCGCGCGTGCTCAACACACGTAGCGTATTCGGGAGAGCGTTCAAAACGGCGCGCAATCCCTGCCCTGCTGAGGTCTTTGGCACGACACAATCAGCACGAGGTGCTCCAATCAGTGTTGCAATCCTTTCGCGGAACGCCTCCTGCTCGGCAAGCCACTCATCCCAGGCGTCGCCAAGCTTGGTTTCCCACAGCGCCATGCCTTCGCGCATATCCTCCGCCATCTGATCAAGAGGCCTGCCAAGCGAATGGTTTGCGAGATAGATGTGCTCGTTCGCGAGTGTCCGAGTAAAGAGCGGCGCTATATGGCGTCGGATGGATTCTTCAGTCAACGGGCCCGACGGCAGCTTAGCCACCGCCTCCTGAATAGGACAACTCATCGCTGCTTCAACCCAGTACGCAAGGCAAATAATTCAGGGAAAAATGTGAGATTCAGCGCCTGCCTGAGAAAAGCCACACCCGAAGAGCCGCCAGTTCCCTCGCGGAAGCCGATAATACGCTCCACAGTCTTCATGTGACGAAAGCGCCAAAGCTGAAAGTACTCCTCTACATCGACCAGCTTCTCGCACATTTCGTATGCATCCCAGTGTTCTCGTGGCCGCTCATAAATCTGCCTCAAAACACCAACGAGTTCCTCGTTTTTCTCATAAGGCTTTGACCAGTCGCGTTCTACGCATTCGTCGGGGATCGCAAGTCCACGTCGTTTTAAATGTCGAAGGAACTCATCGTAGAGGCTCGGTGCCTCAAGGACCGCGAGCAGGTCTTCATGAATTGCGGGAGAGTCAACGAAGACCTTCAGCGTGTCTCGGTTTTTGCTGCCAAGAAGGAACTCCAGCTTTCGGTATTGAAACGACTGGAGTCCCGAGGCATGCCCCAGCATGCTGCGAAACTCCATGTATTCGGAAGGTGTCAGCGTCTCCAGGACCGCCCACTGATCGAAGAGTTGCATCTGGATGAGCTTGGCTCGCGACAGAATCTTGAAGCACGGATCAAGGTGGTCATGCTTTACATGCCAGATCGCGGCGGAAAGCTCATGAATCAATTGCTTGAGCCAAAGTTCTGCGACCTGGTGCTGAATGATGAACAGCATTTCGTCATGGTGTTCAGGCCTGGAAAGCGGACGCTGCTGGGCCAGCAGGCCATCCAGGCACAGATAGCCCGCGTAGCTCATTCGGTCGTGGAAGTCAGTAAAGATGCCCGATTCCAGCGGTCTCAGGTTTTTCTCGGTTGAAGACATCACCCAAAATTATAGGATTCTCACGCCGGTCGCGCTCGCTGGCAAAAAGAAAGCCTGGCAGCACCAAGTCCGCCAGGCCAGGGAGGCATACACCATTGAGAAAACGCAACAGAATGCTCGCTGTGCGCCAGGTTTGTCAATATGTCAGTTACAAATTGTCAGTTACAAATTCGTACTTTCAGCGGCTTTTCTGGCCTGCGGAAGGCAGAAACCCGGCGAATCCAGGTTCAGATTGTTTTTTGATCAGAGAATTTGGAGTCTCTTTGTATAATCGGCCCTTAAAGCAAATTCACCTTGCTGGCCGACGCTCCCTCCCCCTGTCCTCGGCTGTCTCAGACCGGAATATCAAACATGCATCCAATTCCGCCGATTGAATATGAAATCTTCGATGGCCCGCACCGGTCTACTGGAATCATCTCTCACTCGCCGTTTACAGTGGGCCGGCTGCCAGATCGCGATCTGATTCTTGAAGACGTTCATGTCTCACGCAGACATGCTGAAATCACCTACGAAAATGCGGCATTTCATGTGACCGACATGGAGAGCCGTCACGGCACGTTCGTGAATGGGATTCGCGTGCAACGGCAGCGTCTTTCCCCTCAGGATCTCGTCCATTTTGGATCTATGGACGGCCCGAGAATGCGATTTGGCATCCCGGACGACAGATCAACATCAACGATTCGGGAACTTCTAGTGCAGCTTCCCGCTGCTTCAAACAGCAGCACGGGTCTGGAAAAACTCCGCTGGTTCCTGGAAGCGGCCCGACGACTGAATGCGGTTGGAGCCGTTGATCAAATCCTTACCTGCCTGGTCGAGACGACGCTCGATCTCACAAAAGTGGAGCGCGGCTACTTTTTTCTTCGCGATGAAACGGGAACGCTGAAGCTTGCCGCCGGTCGCAACAATAGGGGCGAGGCTCTTACTGACGACTCGACTCTCTCTCGAAGCACGATTCAACAAGCCATGTCGTCGGCGAGTGAGTTTATCGTGACAGATACCCTCAAGGCGGAGGCAACTGTTCGCTCAGAAAGCATGATCATGCAGAATATCCGCTCGATCATTTGTATTCCCCTGCGAAGCCGACGGAACCAGTCATTGAATGGAACAGGAGCTGCGAAGAGCGAACTTCTCGGCGTGCTTTACCTGGATAGCCGTCTGCAAGCCGGAAATCTGACGCAAGTCGATAGCGAAATGTTACGCACGATCGCTTCAGAAGCAGCGGCGTTGATCGACAATGCGCAACTTGCGATCGCCGAAGAGCAGGCCCGCCGCTATCGTGAGGAACTGGACATCGCCGCAAGCATTCAGCAAGGCCTGATGGCTGTGCAAATACCGGAGCTTCCTTATGCCCAGGTTTCGGCGCGCTCTGTGCCTTGCAAGGAGATCGGCGGCGACTTCTATGACGTAATCGTCGACGACGACCACATTCATCTCGTTATCACCGATGTCTCAGGAAAGGGCGTTTCAGCGGCATTGCTTGCCTCGACACTTCAGGGACTGATTTATTCACAGCTGAAGGCACACCAATCGCTGGATATCGTAGCTGCGCTCGTTAACCAGTACATCTGCACAAAGAATGTGGGCAAGTACGCGACGCTCTGCATTCTGAAACTAGACAAGACGGGGAGGCTTGAGTACATCAACTGCGGTCATCCCACGCCTTTGATATGCAGCGGCCAAAATGTATCGCAGCTCCCCGGATCGAATCTGCCGGTTGGCATGATTGATTGGGCTGAATTCAGCGCGCATGCGACGACACTGGAGCCTGGAACGCGCGTCTTCCTGGTAACAGACGGCGTGACAGAAGCGGAAAATGCAGCAGGCGATTTCTTCGGCGATGCCCGCCTGCAACATGCATTCGGCTCGAATTGCAATCTGGACGGCGTGGCACAGGCACTTCATGCCTTTTGCGGAGATACACCGGCCAATGATGACTGCACGATGCTGGAGTTGCGCTTCCTCTGAGTGATATTTTGTGCTCATGCACAAGCTTGCCCGCGTTTTCATCGTCGGTTCTATTTGTATCGCCACGTCTGGGATCGCTCAGACACCACCTGCACCCTCGGCAAAGGACGACCCCGCGGCTCAGGCAGTTCTCAGTCTCGAACACTGGCGCGAGAGCCGAATTCTTATGTTCATGAATGATTTTGGCGAACTCAACCGCTATCGCGAAGCCAACGCACAACTCAAAACCGCTGCTGCAAGTGAAAATCGAATCATCTTCTTTGGTGACTCGATTACAGATGCATGGAAGCTCGATACGTATTTTCCCGATAAGGGTTATATCAATCGCGGCATTGGCGGCCAGACAACCCCACAGATGTTGATTCGCTTTCGTCAAGACGTCATTGATCTGTCGCCGAAGGTGGTCGTCATTCTCGCGGGAACCAATGATATTGCCGGGAATACCGGACCGATGACCGTCGAACAGATCGAAGCAAATTATGCTTCACTCGCAGAATTGGCCCGCGAGCATTCCATTCGCGTAGTGTTTTCGTCGGTTACGCCAGTCCACAACTATATTAAGCAGCGGCAGGCATTCTTTTTGCAGCGTCCACAGGACGAGATTCTGCAAGTCAATCAATGGATCCGTAGTTATTGCGAACAGAACAAGCTTGTCTATCTCGACTATTTCAGCGCCATGGTCGACAGCCACGGCATGATGAAGGAAAATCTTGCCGACGATGGGCTGCATCCGAATGATGCTGGTTATCGCGTAATGGCTCCACTGGCTGAATCGGCTATCAAACAGGCGTTGGACCAATAGCGCTATGAAATTGAAAGCAGCGACAGAGGCAGACGTTCCTTTTATCGTCGAGATCGAAGACTCATCAGAATTTCGTGAGTACATAGGAAAATGGACAGCTGAAGAACACATAGGGGCGCTTCGCGATTCCGACACATCCTATCTGATTGCGCTTGATCCTTCCGGGAGCCAGATTGGATACGTCATCCTGCGCGGTCTCGAGTCAGAGCATCGAAGTATCGAACTGAAACGAGTTGCGATGCTGTTACCGGGTCAGGGGAACGGCAAGCAAGTCCTGCGACTTGTATTGAAAAAGGTATTCGAAGAGCTCGGCGCACACCGGTTGTGGCTTGATGTTCTTGAATCAAACCTTCGTGCTCAGCATGTGTATCGCAGCCTGGGCTTTCAAGACGAAGGCATCCTTCGCGAGGCCTTCTTTCGCGACGGCAACTATCACTCTCTTTTCCTGATGTCTCTGCTCGAGAGCGAATATAGAGCAACCTACAATCGCTGAACTGATATCAAGGCTCTGGCGTGATATGACCTTCAGCCGTCGATTCGTCGCTGACAGAGCGATTGGCGAGAGTCAGAGCTGCATTCCCATTCTCGGTAGTGGCTGCTGTCTCGAATTCCTGCGCGGGATCGAATACCGACGCTGTCTTGTCAGGGTGAAAGCGTCCGTTGCCCAGATAGACTACCGCCAGTCCTCCAGCAACGAATGGGTGCAACGCGGCGATGGGAACCAAGTATTTTTTGGATTTCACGAGCGACTCCACGACGCCATCGACGGGATCGCTATGGTGAACTGTTCCCTGCATCTGTGGAATAACGAATGTCGTGAACTTCAAGTCGCGATGGTGCTTGCTGTATTGAACGAGGCTTTTGGCGGCCTGTTTGGGAGTCATCAATCCTGCATCGGCGATGTAGTTGCGCCGCACGGCGTGTGGGTAGTATGAGTTCATAATTTTCTGCGCAAAGTTTGCACAGTTATTAAAGAAGAGATTGAAGTGGCTCTCATTGTCCCGCTGATTCAGCGCGTCTATGAGCGCGCGGTCTTGTTCCTGACTTGTCTCGACCTGATAGCCATAGATTCTGCGGTCGTAAGATGCGCCGATGAGTTGAATCCAGTCTCCCTTGGGGATTTCTCGCTTTGGATCGTCCGGCACGAGTTCAAGCAGATGTTTTATCCGATACTGATTGCGTAGCTGCCGCTCCAGTCTTGTATCGATAAAGTCTGGAACGTCCTTTGGATCATCGACAGCATAGAGGTAAGGAATCAGAGGAATCGCGATCCAATCGTATCCGCCGATTCGATGATAGCGGCTGATGACTACGCCCATTTCGCCGGGCGTGCAGAGGCGCAATTCCGTGGGCGAAGCGGCACACACATGGTTAAGGTAGACCCGCTGCGTGCCCAGTCGGATTCATATCTCCGAATTGACCAAAAGGTTCTTCAAGCAGCAGTGCGGCGTCGCCTCTTGCGCGCAAGGAAATGCCCAGCAAGAGAAACGTGGCCCAGAAAAATCGCCGGCTTAAATGCCGCTGGAAGAAAGACATGCAATTTTCGCCGCATAGTGCGGCTACCTCTCGCAAAATGTATTGACTTCAAATCGCATTCTTTTTGAGATGCACTTTGCTGCGGCTCTCATTCATAGACCCGGATTTTCAGGAAAAGACGGCTGGAATGTGCACGATAAGCCATGCAGTAAATGGGGAAATTTTACCCACCGCATGCACTGCTGCCATGCCCTCAGAGTCGAGGTCAATTTTGCTAACCTAAAAGAATGATGAATTCTGTTCCAAGGTTCGCGCCAGGACAGACGTTGCTGCTCGATGCCGACGACACACTTTGGGAAAACAACATCTACTTTGAGCGCGCCATTGCTGCGTTTATCTCCTATCTGAACCATCACACCTACACGCGTGAAGAAGTGCGCTCCGTTCTGAATGAAGTGGAGCGCGAAACTGTGCGTGAGCGTGGTTATGGACTGGCGAGCTTTCGGCACTCACTCGTTCAATGCTTTGAAAGGCTCAGCACCGAGCCTGTAACCGAGGAGAAGCACGAGCGTATCGTGAGCTTTTCCCGTTCGATCAGCGAGCATGAAATTGAGTTGCTGCCCGGCGTGGCAGAAGTGCTGCCCGTTCTCGCATCCAGACACCGCCTTATTCTCATGACAAAAGGCAACGAAGAGGAGCAGTCAGACAAGCTCGCACGCTCCGGACTTGCGCACCATTTCACTTCCGTTGAAGTGCCGCGTGAAAAGAATCCTGACGCGTATGGCGCTGTCTGTCAGAAGTATGAGCTAACCCCTCATACGACGTGGATGATCGGCAACAGTCCGAAGTCTGACATCAACCCTGCGCTTGCAGCCGGACTGCACGCGATCTTTATCCATCACCCTCATACCTGGGTGCTTGAACATGAAGTTGTTGATGTGGCACGCGATGGTCAGCATCTGCTGGAGTTAAGCGCATTCAGTGACCTGGGAATACGCTTCTGACGGCTTTCTCATGAGTGTCAGCCTTTGCTATACTTTTGAGAGGACATAGTTTCACCGAGTGCGGAAGTGGTGAAATTGGCAGACACACCATCTGCACTCCTATCTTGTTCCCCCTCCACGTAAATCATTGACTTTGATGGCTAAGTCCCGCTCATTCAATAGGTTATTCGGAAAACCCTACGGCTTCGGCAGTAAACCGCAGTAAGCGCCAGATGCAGGCAGTCGGTGCAAAATCCGGTGCAGTCAACCTGCTCGCGCCAACGCCAAGAACGAGCTCAAGTGTGCTCGGCGAAATATCTCACTATGAGTCTCACATCGATCGTTTTCGAGCGCTCGTGCGTCAACGTTGTCGCGAGGATCCCGGTCCAGGCACAGGATTGTCGTTCGACCTTGGACCTCATCTCATCGATCAGGCATAGTATCTCTTTGGACTTCCGAATGCGGTGAAAGCCAGCTTCGGAATTCTGCGCAAAGGAGGACGGTCGGATGACTGGGCCCACGCGCAGCTCATCTAGGATCAGATGCGGGTCGTCCTGCATCCCTCGTGGCTGGTGTCGGCGGGGATCCGTGACAGCCGGTCAAGGAGCAGGATCCCAATCAGCCCATCGCAGAGATCAAGACGTGAATTCGGTGTAGGCTGTGCTGATCAGGATAACCCCGGCTCTCCGCGGCCTTTCTGCAA